>Ga0208695_1000004_pt1:0-200000 | contig 454480 bp, 382 predicted proteins | sample AD_UKC111_MetaG_FD_184449 | JGI IMG/M metagenome (GOLD analysis project Ga0208695, IMG submission 184449) | Active sludge microbial communities of municipal wastewater-treating anaerobic digesters from Hong Kong - AD_UKC111_MetaG (SPAdes)... | ecosystem: Engineered > Bioreactor >...
ACAACACGCCGCCGGTTAGTAATTCCTATCAAACTTACGAAAATTTTGCCAATCTACAACGCAACAGGCACGACAACGAAGTTCCGAAAGCCTATCAAACTTACGAAAATTTTGCCAATCTACAACTGAGCAAATGCTAAGAGATGCACGCCGTTGCCTATCAAACTTACGAAAATTTTGCCAATCTACAACAAACCGATTGCGCGGGTGCGGTTGGAACGCCCTATCAAACTTACGAAAATTTTGCCAATCTACAACACAATCCCATCCGCCAAAATTCGTGTATAGCCTATCAAACTTACGAAAATTTTGCCAATCTACAACTTTTATGTTCGCCAATATAACAAAAGTTTTCCTATCAAACTTACGAAAATTTTGCCAATCTACAACTGTCCGACCGCACAATCATAATAGACCAACACCTATCAAACTTACGAAAATTTTGCCAATCTACAACTATTGCATTTTTGTGTATGGTTTCTTCAAAACCTATCAAACTTACGAAAATTTTGCCAATCTACAACCAAAAGTCGTGAACTCTGAACGCCCTCTCTCCTATCAAACTTACGAAAATTTTGCCAATCTACAACAATGCCCTTGTCGTTGCTACCACCGTCCACCCTATCAAACTTACGAAAATTTTGCCAATCTACAACAGTGCGGGATAGATATAATCATAATGAATTCCTATCAAACTTACGAAAATTTTGCCAATCTACAACCTCTCGACTTCGAAGAAATCAATAAAATCACCTATCAAACTTACGAAAATTTTGCCAATCTACAACGCACGTTCGGCTTCTTGCAGCAATGATTTGCCTATCAAACTTACGAAAATTTTGCCAATCTACAACTGTTTGTATACATATTCTTTGATGTCACTACCTATCAAACTTACGAAAATTTTGCCAATCTACAACACGCTTCGAATGGTCGTCAGGCACACGGATCCTATCAAACTTACGAAAATTTTGCCAATCTACAACTTCTACTGCTTCGAGATAAATTTTGATAACCTATCAAACTTACGAAAATTTTGCCAATCTACAACTTCTACTGCTTCGAGATAAATTTTGATAACCTATCAAACTTACGAAAATTTTGCCAATCTACAACGTATTCCTGATTTATACTCAAAAGAGAAGTAAATAACCTTTCGCAGCCTCCCCGCCTCTCCTCCACAAATGGACTCCACCTATGAGGTGGAGCCCATTTTAAAAAATTCATCCGATGACTTCAAGTCATCGGATGAATAACAGCCTTCCGAAGGTTCTCACAAAAACATTAATTATTTAATAATTATAAAAATTAATGTGAAGATTGATGAATTTATCTTGATACACCAAACTTCCCTTTTATATTCAATTCAGGAATATAGTAAAAGTATATGCCGTTCTGCAAGTTACTAATAGGAACCAATATTGAATTATCATCTGTTTTTAATTTATATTCACTTACTTTATTCCCAATTACATTATATAAGCATAATGTAACTTCGGTATAATAATTATCGGGTAAACTTATAGTTGAATAATCACCACTGAAATATTTTGAGATATTTGTATTTATTACTGTGTTGTTCTCTCTAACTGATGTCGGAAGGTTTATTATATACTTTTGTAGAGTAAGTCTGTTATTTTGATTGCACATTAATGTTAGATTATAAAACATTTCATTAGGCATAAGCTTTTGTTTCAGAAACAATTCATCGCAATCCAAACATTTAATTGTTGAACTTCCTCTAATAGGTTCTAAATGAGTTACGGCAGAGTTAAAAAAATTGTTGTTGTTTTCACACAGATTATCGCCCAAAAACATATTTCGATAAAAATAAATTCTAAATGATGGTCGTGGTTCATAAATAAAACTGTATTTTCTCCAATCAGGTAATTCTCCCCATTGTGCTGTGTGCGTTGGTAATATCTCTAATTGATCAAGTTCAATGTTCACCTTGTAAAGACGTTCCGGTGAACTATTTTTCAATTTTGCTACAATAGTCCAAAAATTTTCAGCACTTCGCCACATATGAACAGCATCCTGAAGTAATTTATTAACAGAATCAGATAATCTGCATATTTCATGAAGATTTGGATCAAACACACTAATTATAAAATTATAATGGCAATCTATTTTATTATACAAGGTTAATACAGCGATTTCACCATTTTCAGCGATTTGAATTTGTTTAGCTTCAAGTGAATAATTATCGTCTTTAATATTTGTGCTATGAATGATTTCTCCGTTAGCAGTAAATTGAACAACTTTTACATATGACTTTTCACCATCGAACTTCTCCGTGTAAATACCTGTAAATACTTCCCCATAATTCTCTGCCGTCATATCCATATTTTCTGCTATTATCAAATCATTGCCGAACGTTATTCCTAACTCTTTTTCGAAAATCACCTGCCCTTCTGTATTTACGTCTATTATTCTGATTCTGTTATGGTAATCGTCTTCTCTTTGTTGAAGAACTAATCTTAGATTTTCGCCCTTGTTGAACAGCAAATGACCTTTAGGTAAATAGTAGTTGTTATTATCTCCAAAATACACATTCCACTCTATGAAATCATCCCTATAGTCTCTGCCTTTATGGTTTTCAGTTCCATCAATAATTTTAAATAGTTTAAGTATACCGACATTACCAGTATCTATCAAAATATAAAGATAACCATCCTTAACTGTGAAGTTTGAAGCATAACCATTTGGCAAATAATTATCTCTATCGGTTACATAGGCATTTTTGTATGGCCACTTTATCCAGAAATTTTCCTCAAAAGGATCGCGAGTGTATTTTAACAGATAGTCATCAGATACTAATAAATTAAAGTTAAAACAAAAAAATATAATTATAATAATTGATTTAAGAATACCGGTTTTCATATTTCCTCCCTTTAGATCAATCTTGAGGATATTTAATGTCAATTTCGCAAAATCTCTTACAATCGCTAATATTTGTAACACATTGATGTGAAACAAAATATTAACATAAATTGATGTACCGAATCTATTTTGAGTATAATAATTTCAAATGTAAAAAACAACAAAAATCATCTTAATATTCCAAATTTACCTCTAATATTTAATTTGGGGATATAGTAGAAATAAATACCACTCTGCAAATCGGTAATATCGATGCTAATCTTACTATCAATGATATTGAAATGTGAACTCTTAACTTTTATGCTATTTACGTTGAAAATTTCGCAATATATTGTTTCATTCGGTGCGGGCAATTTATTTACTTTTATATTTATTAAGGCATTATCTTGAAAGAAGAAATATTGATTGTTATTTTCAACAATGTTATCATCATTAATGCTGGTCAAAGTATCTTGCAAACTTATCTCATATATTTCAAGATTGTTACCAAAATATCCAGCCAAATAATAAAGATATTTGTCATACTCATATACGAAATCAATTCTATTGAATTGCGTTGAATTACTGCCTTTTATTTCGTAAGTTCTGCTCTCATCAACCGTTTGTAAAACTGTCCCAATATCAACAAAAATCTGGTTAATAGATGAGTCGATTGAACACCAGTCTTTAAAATAGTCGAATATTTTTCTTTCAGAAAATTTAATAAAAAAGTCTTCATTTAAAAACATAAACTTGTTGAAATAAAATTGTCCATAATAACCTTTATTAATAAACATGGGACGGGTTAATGAATCAATTACAACGAAACCATTATCTTTTGCTGCTCCATAGCCGGAGCCGGTTGTGCGTAAATAACCAAATAAATCAAAATATCCATATACAATTAGTAGATTTTTATGGAGAACACTTTTAAATGTGTAAGAATAGATAGTATTCAAATTAGTATCTAATAAAACAGATTCAAAATTCCAATAGCATTTATTATCCTCTGTAGCAACTGATATACCTACTTCATTTTTCTTATTTAAAATTAGTTGATGAAGAGATGGATTGGTACTATTGAAAGTAATGTTTCTTTCAATTATAATCTGATCGTCGATAGTAAATTTTTCAATTTTTATATATGAATTATTCTCATTGAAAACTGTGTAAGCTCCGATTAATGTATCTTGACCGGCAAAATCGAATATCAAATCTATACCGAAATCAACATTTATCAATTTTTGTTTTATTATTTGACCATTTGTATTTATATCATAAATTTTTATGTTACATTTTTCATCATTTATTTTTTCTTTTATTGCTAATCTAATAATATCGCCTTCTAAGTATTTCATTTTTGTATTTTCTTTTAAGAAACCCATTTGGTTCGAATTAATATTTAGTTTCCATTTTATATAATCGTCTAAATATGAATTTCTATAAGCATTTTTCTCAATTTTGTATAAACTTAAATTTCCATTCTCCGAAGAATCAATTAATAAGTAAAAATATTCATCTTTAACCAATAAATTTGATACATATGAATTTTTAAAATTATAACTATCTGATTTAAAAATATTTGTTATTCTAACCGGCTCAAATATATAATCTGCATAACAGAAATAATTTATTAATAGAGATATGAATAAAAAAACACTCTTTTTCATAATAATCCCTTTTTTATTATAAGCAAAAATCAATGTCAATATTGTGGACTTTATCTTGATACACCAAACTTACCTTTTATATTCAATTCAGGAATATAGTAAAAGTATATGCCGTTCTGTAAGTTACTAATAGGAACCAATATTGAATTATCATCTGTTTTTAATTTATATTCGCTTACTTTATTCCCAATTACATTATATAAGCATAGTGTAACATCGGTATAATAATTATCGGGTAAACTTATGTCAGCAAATTCATTATTATAAAAATAAAATCTATGTTCTTCGTTATGAAAACTAATATCATTTTCTATAGAAGTTGGTAATGTAAAATAATTAATATCTATACAGAGTTTGTTTCTTATCAGACAACAATTATACACACTATCTCTTGAACGTTGCTTAGCTTTTATATTACGAATTGTTAAGTCATTTGAAGGCTCAGATGAATAAATATCATTTCCAGTTGGAGTAATAAATTTGGACCCAGTAATCCAAAAAGTGGAATCAATATCACAAATAGTTTCTGAACTTTTCTTTCGAATTAACTGATAATAGTAAAAACGATATTTGGGATAAGGTTCGATTATTGTAGTAAAATGAACATAATCATATCTTACATCAAAACTAAAAGACCCGCCTACTTCAATGATTTCAAAAGAACCTAATTCATTAAATAATTTTAAAATCATATATTCTAACTTATTATCTGTCCTCAGGCGATATATTGCAAACAGCCATTGATAATTATCAACACTTCTCCACATATATACCATCTTATTGACTAAATCAATACTCGGATGATGGTATTTTCCTAATGAATTTAAGCTATTATCAAAAGTGCTGACTATAAAATTCCAGAAACAATTATATTTATTATAAATACTTACAACAGCGATTTCACCATTTTCAGCGATTTGAATTTGTTTAGCTTCAAGTGAATAATTATCGTCTTTAATATTTGTGCTATGAATAATTTCTCCGTTAGCAGTAAATTGAACAACTTTTACATATGACTTTTCACCATCGAACTTCTCCGTGTAGATACCTGTAAATACTTCCCCATAATTCTCTGCCGTCATATCCATATTTTCTGCTATTATCAAATCATTGCCGAACGTTATTCCTAACTCTTTTTCGAAAATCACCTGCCCTTCTGTATTTACGTCTATTATTCTGATTCTGTTATGGTAATCGTCTTCTCTTTGTTGAAGAACTAATCTTAGATTTTCGCCCTTGTTGAACAGCAAATGACCTTTAGGTAAATAGTAGTTGTTATTATCTCCAAAATACACATTCCACTCTATGAAATCATCCCTATAGTCTCTGCCTTTATGGTTATTAAACCCATTGATGATTTTAAATAACTTTAGAACACCTACATTTCCTGTGTCGAGAAGAACATAAAGATAACCATTTTTTACAGTGAAATCGACACCATTCCCATTTGGATATATATTATCTCTATCAGAGACATATGCATATGCTTCCTTTACAGCATAAGCATTGAATTGATTGATAACGATTAAGCCCAGAAATAGCAGAAAAATACAAATCGCATTTTTTATCAACAACATACTTTTCATATTGTTTCTCCTGATAAATTATTCTTCTAAGTCTTGAAAGTCTGTTTCATTTATGATATCGCACAAACGCATACATTCAGAAACATTAATTGCTCCAACTGGTACTGAAATAGGACTAATTTTGTTATTTCTTTTGTAAGTTGAATTGACATTGAATAATGTTTTTACATTAGTAGTATCGCTGTATTCGTCGTTTGAATTAGGTATAAAATGGCAATCACTTTCTCCTTTTAAATCAGTATTAGTAAACAAAAAACTTAGAAAAACTTAGAACAAACAACATAAGATATAAAGCTAAAGACAACATTTTCTTGTAATTGACTACATAGCATCCTCCTTTTAGAAATATGTTAAGAGATGTTAAATTAAATGCTTAGATTCTACTACAAAAATAATAACATTTAATAAAGAATAAAATTACATTTTATTATAGCATTTTTTTATCATTCTCAATTCGGAACTATTTTGATTTAATTGATAGCATAATAAATTGTATCAATCTTGCATTTCGATTAAATGTTATGCTATTGAGAATAATCTATATTGGCAAATAATTGTATCGATTGTTGCGATTGTATCTTCAAGGATTGATATTTTGTTTTTGCGTGCTGTATTTTTCATACAAAGTATGTTCGCTAATTATTTATCATCCTATTATTTGTAAGCACATTAACAAATTACTGCTTGATTGCAGATGTTTGAAGTAAAGCAATTCCACACTCTTATTTTTATAAGTGGTATTATTGAAAGAATTGTTCTTTTTCAATAATTTTTTTTTGCTTTTCATTTAATTTCAGATAAAACAAAAAAAGCGTCCTAAAGAACAGGGACGCTTTATTGCAAAATAATGCGTTGAAGATATATTATTTTTGTTCTTCTTGCTCGGCGGTATCGTCGAAAGATATTTTTTGAGGTGCTTCCGGATTTTCAGAAGCTTGCTCTTCGTTGTTGGTTTCTTCTGCAGTAGCAGTTGGTTCTTCGCTTGCGGAAGTTTCAGCAACTTCATTTGCGATTTCTTCCGGAGTTTCGGTTTTTTCGACAACTTCAGTTTCAGCAACCAGAGTTTCAACAGGTTTTTCTTCAACAACTTCTTTAGGAGCAGATTTAGCTTCATCTGCTTTTTTGGAAGCTGGTTTAGAAGCTTTTTTAGCAGCCTTTTTCTTAGATTTAGTGCTGAAAGCACCATCCTGCGGAGCAGACCAATCAACAAGTTCAATCACCGCAAGCCGAGCAGCATCACCACGGCGAGTGCCAAGTTTGATAATGCGGGTATAACCACCATTGCGTCTTTCAACTACAGGAGCGATAGCGTCGAAAAGTTCCTGAAGCACAGCTTTTTTGCGAATAACGCGACCAACAATACGGCGATTATGAACATCGACAGTATGCCCTTCGGGAAGCAATCCCTGACGTTCACGCATAAGAGCAGTGCGAGCTTTTGTAATTAAGTGTTCAGCATAAGGACGCAATTCTTTAGCCTTAGCCAGAGTGGTGGTAATTTTTTTGTGTTCAAAAAGTGAAGTAGCAAGATTTGCAAGCAAGGCTTTGCGATGGCTTGCAGTTCTCTTTAGTTTTCTTCCTTTAACAAGGTGTCTCATTTTTCTATCTCAAATTAATCAATAATCAAAATTAATCAATAGCGTTTTTAGGTTCTTCTTTAAGATATTCTTCAACATTCATACCGAATTCTAAACCACAGAGGCGAACAACTTCTGCAAGTTCGGAGAGAGATTTTCTGCCGAAGTTACGGAACTTGAGGAGTTCAGATTCCTGAAGTTGCACAAGTTCGCCCAAAGTTTTGATATTAGCAGCTTTGAGGCAGTTGTGAGCGCGAACAGAGAGTTCGAGTTCATCGACAGGAGTAAGCAGAATTTTGCGAAGTTTGTTCTTTTCAGCAAGTTTAACTTCTTCTTCTGCAGTTTCGACCTGTGGAATTTCTTCTTCGATAGCGCTGAAGTTAATAAAGTATTTCATATGGTCGCTTATGATTTTAGCAGCGAAGTGAACTGCGTCGCGAGCCGAGATTGTGCCGTCGGTACGAACATCAAGGACAAGTCTTTCGTAGTCTGTTCTTTGCCCGACGCGGTAAGGTTCGACGCTAAAGATAACATTTTTAATAGGTGTAAAAATAGCGTCAATAGGGAGCATACCGACAGGGAAATCAACAATTTGATGTTCTTCGGCAGGGACATAACCTTTGCCGCGCCCCAAACGAAGTTCGACATCGAAAGAAGCATCATCCGCAAGAGTAGCGATATGATGTTCGGGGTTGAGGACTTCGATTTGAGGGTTAGCGTCCTGGATATTTTTAGCAGTCCATTCGCCGGGACCATTAACCTGGAAATAAATTCTGTTTAATTTTTTATCAAGAAGTTTGAAACGAACTTCTTTAAGGTTCAGAATAATTTCAGAGACGTCTTCGTTAATGCCGGGAATGGTTTGGAATTCGTGAAGCACATCGCTAATTTTAACACCAATAATAGCCGAACCTGGGATGGAAGATAGAAGCACTCTACGGAGAGAATTTCCGAGAGTAACACCATAACCAATTTCAAGAGGTTGAAGAATGAACCGGCCGTGGAAGTCGGATGTTTCTTCAATCTGAATTCTATCGGGCATTTGCATTTGAATATTCATAAATTTAGCGCCAGATTTAGTTAATCAAAATAAAAAAACAAAATTAAACTCTTCTTCTTTTAGGTGGACGGCAGCCATTATGGGGGATTGGAGTTTTATCGATAATAGAATGAATTTCCAATCCAGCCTGAGTAAGTGCTCTGATTGCGGCTTCACGACCCGAGCCGGGACCTTTGACGACAACGTCAACTTTGCGTAACCCCATATCGTAAGCTTCTTTAGCAGCTTTTTCAGCAGAAACTTGCGCGGCATAAGGAGTATTTTTCTTACTGCCACGGAAACCGTTTTTACCAGCTGATGACCAGCAAAGCGAGTTACCATACATATCCGCGATAGTTACCTGAACGTTGTTAAAGGTAGCGCGGATGAAAGCTTTGCCGTGAATATCGGTTACGGTCTTTTTCTTAATTCTTTTCTTAGCCACAGATTCTACCTGTATTTATTTCAACAATAGTTAACAAAAACAAATTATTTCTTAGTTGCCTTTTTCTTGCCAGCAACAGTCTTTTTGCGACCTTTGCGAGTGCGAGCATTAGTGCGTGTGCGTTGACCGCGAACAGGCAAGCCACGACGGTGGCGAAGACCGCGATAGCAGCCAATATCCATCAAACGTTTAATATTCATTTGGATTTCGCTGCGGAGCGCACCTTCAACTTTGTAATTATCAATTACCTGGCGAAGACGTGCAACTTCGTCGTCTGTCCACTCGCTAACTTTTTTAGTTGATTCAACGTTCGCTTCCTGAAGAATTTTTTCAGCGGTTGTGCGACCAATACCATAGATATAGGTTAAACCTATAAAGCCTCTTTTGTTTTTTGGTAAGTCAATACCTGCAATACGTGCCACGTCTCCCTCCTATTAACCTTGTCTTTGTTTAAAACGTGGATTTTTTTTGTTAATAATATAGACCCGACCCTTTCTTTTAACAATTTTATCGTCGGGATTTCTTTTTTTAACTGATGCAGTAACCTTCATTTTGTATCTCTCTATATTTTGTTATTTATATCTGTAAATAATTCTACCTTTTGACAAATCATAAGGAGAAATTTCAACAGTAACTTTGTCGCCTTGCAAAATTTTAATAAAGTTCATTCTCATTTTACCAGAAATATGAGCGAGCACTTTATGTCCGTTTTCGAGGCGGACAATAAATTGAGTATTAGGCAATGTTTCCTCGATAATACCATCAACTTTAATTAAATCTTGTTTACCCATATTCCTGTTAATCTCTCAAAGTTAGAATAATTGCTTTATTTTTATCAACAATAACAGTATGTTCAAAATGAGCTGCTGGCATTTTGTCGGCTGTCATAATCGTCCATCCGTCGCTTGCAGTTATTATTTCTTTTCGTCCCATATGAACCATCGGTTCAATAGCCAGAGCCATACCGCTCATAAGTTTAACATTTGGGTACCGGCTACGATAGAGCAAAGGGGGCACAAAATTCGGGATTGGAGGCTCTTCGTGCAGACGGCGACCAATTCCGTGACCAACGAGCTCGCGAGTGAGCGAATATCCGTTTTTCTCGCAATGCTGCTGGACAGCATTTGATATGTCATAGACCTTTTGCCCTTCGATAGCGTTATCGATACCGAGGAACAGAGCTTCTTCGGTAACTAATAATAGACGTTCAACCGAAGTCTCTATTTTACCAACCGGATAAGTAACAGCACTATCGCCGTAGAAACCATCGAGTTCGGCACCGCAATCTATCGAGATAATATCGCCTTCCTTCAATTTGTAGTCGCCCGGAATACCGTGAACAACTACTTCATTAACGGAGGCGCAGATAGTGCCGGGAAATGGTATCAGGCTTTTATCCGGCTGATAACCTTTGAAAGCGGGGCGAGCGTTACGAGAGCGGATGCAATCTTCTGCAATTTCATCCAATTCTTTTGTAGTAACCCCGACTTTCACATAATTTTTCAAAGTACTAAGAGTATCAGCAACAACTCTGCAAGCTTTTTCAATTTTGCTAATTTCGTCTTTGGAGTTAATTTTTACTCTCACCTGATAATTGTTGCTGATTTTTTTATTCATTATTAGAAACCACCTGCTCCAACTCTTCCTCTGATTCTACCGCTTTTCATAAATCCGTCGTAATGACGCATAAGCAAGTGAGATTCGATTTGCTGCAAGGTGTCGAGAGCAACGCCAACAACGATAAGCAGGGAAGTGCCGCCGAAGAACTGAGCAAATCCCATACTTAGATTAAATATGTTTGTAACAAATGTTGGCAAAATTGCAATTAACCCCAGGAAAATCGAGCCGGGAAGAGTGATTCTTGTAAGAATAGAATCAATATATTCAACAGTATGCTGACCGGGACGAATACCGGGGATAAATCCACCTTGTTTTTTCATATTGTCTGCGATATCTTTCGGGTTGAAGATAATCGCGGTATAGAAATAAGTAAAGAGAACAATCAAAGTAAAATAAAGTATAGCATAAACAAACGAATCATAGTGGAAAAGTTGAGCTAATGTTATGATAAATTTACTTTCAGGGAAAAAGCTAAGAATAGTATTTGGGATAAACATAAGAGCTTGCGCAAAGATAATCGGCATCACACCGGCAGTATTTACACGAAGTGGAATATACTGGGTAGTGCCACCGTAAACTTTGCGTCCCACCTGACGTTTAGCATATTGAACGGGTATTCTGCGGGCACCTTGAGTAACGAGGACAACAGCTGCGATAATAAATACAAGCATAGTAATCACAACAATCTCAACGAGCCAATGTCTGGAACCTGCTTGAATAAGCAGCCATTCTTGCCATAGAGAGGCAGGCAGACGAGCAATAATACCGATAAAGATGATAAGCGAGATACCGTTACCGATACCGCGTTCGGTAATTTGTTCGCCGAGCCACATCATAAAGACAGTGCCAGCAGTAAGTAAGAAGATAGTAGAGATAGTAAAGAGAAATCCACTATCAGGAACGACAGGCACACCGCCAGCAGTTTGCTGGTAAGCAAGTTTAATACTTAAACCCCAGCCTTGGAGTGCTGAAATAACGACAGTGCCAAGTCGAGTATATTGATTAATCTTACGTCGTCCTTCTTCGCCTTCCTTTTGCATTTTTTGAATTTCAGGGATAACCACCCCGGCAAGCTGGAAGATAATCGAAGAAGTGATGTAGGGCATAATACCTAAAGCAAAAATTGCAGCGTTCGAGAACGCACCACCGACAAACAAATCGAAGAGACCGAAAAGGGTATTTGATGCAGCGTCTTGGTTAGAAATTGCAAGAGCGTGAACATCGATACCCGGAAGGGTGATGTGAGCACCCAACCGGATAACAATTAAAATACCCAAAGTGTAAAGAATTCGCTGACGAAGTTCTTCGATTTTGAAAATATTCTGTATAGTTTTAACAAAGTTAGCCATTGATTACCGCCTTGCCTCCAGCATTTTCAATCTTATTTTTAGCAGACTGAGAAAAAGCATGAGCGTGGACTTCGATAGAGGAGTGAAGTTCTCCACTACCTAATATTTTAAGTGGAACGCGGCTTTTCGAGATAATGCCTAATTCCAGAAGGGTATCGAAATTGACAGAGCCCGAAATTTTATTATCATCGATTAATTTTTGGAGCGTTCCAACATTAACGACTTGATATTCTACACGGAATCTGTTTGTAAAGCCGAATTTAGGTAGGCGTCTGTTGAGAGGCATTTGCCCGCCTTCGAAGAAACGAGGGATAACAGCGCCGCTTCTTGATTTTTGTCCTTTATGACCACGTGTAGCAGTGCCACCGTGCCCGGAGCCAGGACCGCGACCAATACGTTTCTTTTTATGTTTAGCGCCTTCGGCTACTTTTAGGTTACCAATGTGTTTCATTTTATTACTTCTTATTCTGAAACTTCTTCAACTTTAACTAAATGCTTAACAACATTAATCATCCCACGAGTTTGAGGGTTATCGGGGAGTATGTTACAATAATTTGGACGACCCAACCCGAGCGCCTTAATAGTGCGTTTTTGGTTTTCCAAGCACTTAATAATGCTACGAGTTTGAGTAATTTTTAATTTTTTCATATTAACTACCTTTAAAATACGCGCTAATATTAAACCAATGCAAAAAGCGAACTAACCGCGCACAACTTTTTCGACCGGGATACCGCGGCGAGCGGCGACCGATTCAGCACTTTCCATAGCGAGCAAGCCTTGGAGAGTAGCTTTGATAGAGTTGTGAGGGTTAGACGAACCGAGACTTTTAGTTAATACGTCTTGAACTCCAGCAAGTTCCAAAATAGCACGTACACCGCCGGCGGCGATAACGCCTGTACCGGGTGTAGCTGGGCGGATGAGCACCTTAGCCGCTCCGAATTTACCAATTACTTCGTGAGGAACGGTAGTTCCCTGTAATTGAACTTTATGAATATTCTTTTTAGCGGCTTCGGTAGCTTTCGTAACTGCATCTACTACTTCGCTTGCTTTACCCAAGCCATAGCCGACATGACCGTTACCATCGCCGACAACTACAATTGCCGAGAAGTTAAAACGACGTCCGCCTTTAACAACCTTAGCGGTTCTGCCGACGTAAACTAATTTGTCTCTTAATTCTAATTCTGATGCTTTAATCTTTGACACTTCTACTCCTCAGTTCTATTAGAACTTATCTTAAAAAATAAGACCGCCGTCGCGAGCTCCGTCTGCGAGTGCCTTTACACGACCGTGGTAGATAAAACCATTGCGGTCGAAAGTAACTTTGGTGATACCGGCAGCAAGAGCGCGTTTGGCTAATTCTGAACCAACAAATTTTGCAACTTCTGATTTCTTCATCTCAGGTTTGATTTTGGGAGCAATTTCTTTATCAATCGAGGATGCAGAAACCAGAGTTTTACCTTCGTCGTCGTTAATAAGTTGCGCATAGATATGAGTAAGGCTACGGAAGACGCTTAGGCGTGGGCGTTCGGCGGTTCCGTGAACCTTTTTACGGATACGCAATTTACGACGGATTTTTCTTTCTTGCTTTATTCTTTGTTTTCTCATTTTAAACTCTTAAAACAAACATTGTTACATTACACAACATTATTTAGCAGAAGCTTTACCAGCTTTGCGGCGGATATATTCGCCTTCGTAGCGGATACCTTTGCCTTTGTAAGGCTCAGGTGGACGAATAGAGCGAATTTTCGCAGCAACGAGCCCCAGAGTATTTTTATCGATACTCGAAATTTTGATAGTAGTCGGGTTTGGAGCTTCAATAGTAACGTTATCGGGCGGAATGAACAAAATTGGATGAGAGTAGCCCATAGAGAGGAGCAGGTTTTTGCCTCTCATTTCAACTTTGTAGCCGACGCCTTCGATAAGCAGAGTGCGGGTAAATCCTTCAGTAACACCGACAATGCGGTTATAGACTTCTGCACGAGTGAGTCCGTGGAGTGCACGGATATGTTTGAGGTCGTTTTGGCGGCTGAAAGTAAGGGTATTATTTTCGATAGAATAGTCAATACCTTCGGGCAATCTAAAAGAAAGCTCGCCTTTTGGACCTTTAGCTGTAAGAAGTCTATCTTCGATTTTGACCTGAACTTTGTCAGGTATTTGTATAGGTTTTTTACCAATTCTGGACACGACAGGCTCTCCTTAAATTAGATTACCAAATTGAACAAATAAATTCGCCGCCAACGTTAAATTTTTTCGCATCTTTATCGGTGAGAACACCTTTGGAAGTCGAAATAATAGCGATACCGAGACCGTTTTTAATGCGTGGCAAATTATCGACCGACACGTAAATACGGCGCCCGGGTTTGCTAATACGTTTCATTTCGCGAATAGCAGGTTCGCGATTATAATACTTCAAAGTAACTTTTATTTGATTTTGTACTTTGTCTTCGATAATTGCATAGTCTGCTATAAAGCCTTGATCTTTGAGGATACGGGCTATAGCGATTTTCAGCTTCGAAGCCGGTGCTGTAACAGTTTTATGACCAGCACGGCCGGCATTACGAATGCGTGTTAAAAAATCAGATATTTGATCTGTTACTGGCATAATTCCTACCATATTAATATCACCAACTGGCCTTACGAATACCTGGAATTTTTCCTTCCAGAGCTAATTGACGGAACATATTGCGGCAGAGACCGAATTTACGGTAGACGCCGCGACCACGTCCGCTGATAGAACAACGGTTGCGCAGACGTGTAGGCGAGCTATTACGGGGCAATTTTTGCAAGCCTTCCCAATCGCCGGCTGCTTTGAGAGCCTCGCGTTTAGCTTGGTATTTTTCTACCAGTCTGCGTCTTTTTTCGTTGCGCATTTTTACACTTACTTTAGACATAGTTCATTCTCAATCTTTTTTACGGAATGGAAAACCAAATTCTTGTAGTAATGCATACGACTCTTCGTCTGAGTGGGAACTCATTACGAAAGTAATATCGAGCCCACCGATTTTCGAAACTTTATCTACGTCGATTTCTGGGAAGATAATTTGCTCTTTGATACCGAGCGAATAATTTCCGCGTCCGTCGAAACCTTTTTCGCTAAAACCACGGAAGTCGCGAATACGTGGAGCAGCAATATTGATGAATCTGTCGAGGAATTCATACATTCTTGCTCTTCTTAGCGTAACGGAAACACCGATAGGCATACCGGCGCGTAGTTTAAAGTTCGAAATAGCTTTTTTAGCTCTTCTTACCACAGGGCGTTGACCTGAGATAAGTTCGAGTTCGTTCATAGCACTTTGCAAAAGTTTCAAATCCTGAACAGCGTCGCCGATGCCCATATTGAGGCAAATTTTTTCGAGGCGAGGCACCTGCATAATTGACTTATAGTTAAATTTTTTCATCAATGCAGGCACAACTTGTTCTTTGTAGAAGGTAAACAGACGAGGAGTTGGGATTTGTTTGTCCTGTACCTCTTCGAGGCGTTTACCTTCGAAGGGGAAGTCTCCGCGTTTGCTTACGCCGGGTTTTGCAGGTGCTGCTGGTTTTTTAGTTGTTTTAGTTGCCATAATATCTATTACTGCCTAATATTATAAATCTTTATTATTAGTACGAGCAAAGCGAATAGTTTCTTTGCGACCGCCTTTAATTTCGTGGCGGATACCGATACGAGTTGGCTTTTTATCAGAATCGACGATCATTACGTTGGAGTAATGAATAGGCAATTCTTTCGATATAACACCACCGTTAGGGTATTGCTGATTGGGGCGAGTATGTTTTTTATGAACATTAACTTGTTCGACTAAGATTTTCATAGTTTTTGGGTAAACTTCCAATACTCTGCCGATTTTACCTTTGTCGTCGCCAGCAATAACTTGAACGGTGTCGCCTTTTTTAATTTTAAGTTTAGCCATAGTAGTCACCTTATAATACTTCCGGAGCGAGTGAAACAATTTTCATATAATTTTTTTCACGAAGCTCGCGGGCAACAGGACCGAAAATACGAGTTCCACGAGGTTCGCCTTTATCGTTCAGGATAACGGCTGCATTATCATCGAATCTGATGCAGGAGCCATCTTTGCGACGAATTTCTTTAGCAGTACGAACGATAACAGCTTTATGAACGCTACCTTTTTTGACGGGAGCACCGGGAATAGCGGCTTTGACGGAGACGACAACGAGGTCGCCAACAGTTGCGTATTTTTTGCCGTGACCGCCGAGCACTCTAATGCAGCGAATTTTTTTAGCACCGGAGTTATCAGCTACCGTCAAATTTGTTTCTTCTTGAATCATAGTTTATAACCCTTTAATTACTTAGCACGCTCAACAATTTTAAGTAATCTCCATCTTTTGCGAGCGCTTAGTGGGCGCTCTTCGATAATGCGGACAGTATCGCCTACGTGCGCTTCGTTATTTTCGTCGTGTGCCATATATTTTTTGGAGCGTTTAAAATACTTTTTATAAATTGGATGAGCAACCTGGCGTTCAACCATCACAACGATAGATTTTTCCGGTTTATCGGAGACTACTTTGCCGGTAAGAATTCTCTTACGCGATTTAACTTCTTGTTCAACAGTCTGAATTTCCATTGCTTATCCTTTAAATTTTGGCATTACGACGTTCAGTTAAAATAGTATTGATACGAGCGATATCTTTGCGAAGAATTTTGAGATAAGCCGTATCTTGCAACTGCTTAAGAGAGTGCTGGAATCTTTGTTTAACAAGAGTTTCCTGCGACTCTTGGAGCAAACGCACAAGTTCGCTATCGGTTAGCTCCCTTAGGTCTTTTGCTTTACGTGGTTTCATTATAAGCCAAATCTATACGTGTTACAAATTTCGTTTTTATTGGTAACTTATGCGACGCGAGTCTGAGTGCTTCCTGGGCAGCTTCGCGGGAGACGCCATCGACTTCGAAGAGGATTCTGCCAGGGCGAACAGCTGCTACCCAACCTTCCGGGCTACCTTTACCGCTACCTTGACGAGTTTCGGCAGGTTTTTTGGTGTAAGGTTTATCTGGAAAGATTCTAATCCACACTTTACCGTCGCGTTTTAGATATCTATTGATAGCAATACGAGCGGCTTCGATTTGGCGGTTGGTAATCCAGTGTTCTTCTAATGCTTTCAAGCCGTATGCTCCGAAAGCGACCAGATGTCCACGGTTGGAGTTACCACGCATAACGCCGCGTTGCGCTTTACGATATCTTATTCTCTTTGGTGATAACATTTTATCTAACTCACTTAATAATTAACTATGATTGTTTGCCGATTATTTCTCCGCGGAATATCCAGACTTTAATACCGATAGCACCGTAGATAGTGTGTGCAGTAGCAGTACCGTAGTCGATATCCGCACGAAGAGTGTGCAATGGAATACGTCCTTCTTTGTATTGCTCGGTGCGAGCCATTTCAGCGCCGCCCAAGCGGCCGGAACACATCACACGAATACCTTGGGCGCCCATTCTCATCGAGGAAGAAACAGCTTGTTTCATAGCGCGACGGAATGAGATTCTGCCTTCGAGTTGTTGTGCAATATTTTCAGCAACGAGAAGAGCATCAAGTTCTGGGCGTTTAATTTCGTGTATAAGAATTTTAACGTCTTTGCCCGTAATTTTCTTGAGTTCTTCTTCTAATTGAGTAATATCTTTACCCGAACGGCCTATAATTTGACCCGGACGAGAAGTAAATATCGTAATACGAAGTTGTTTCGCAGTGCGTTCAACAAGGATGCGGGAGACGCCGGCTTTCTTTTTGCGGTTGCGGATATAGTTACGAACGTTAATGTCTTCTGTAAGTTTTTCAGCGACATTTTTTTCGTCGAACCAATTAGCGTCCCAACTTCTTATAATACCGAGCCTAAGGCCTATTGGATTAGTTTTCTGTCCCAATTTATACTCCTTAATTAATACTATTCTTTTGCTTCGACAACAATTGTAAGATGATTAGAGCGTTTACGCATTCTGTAAGCACGTCCCATAGGGGCGGGCAGAATTCTTTTCATTGTTGGTCCGCAATCAACGTAAGCACGGCTGACAACGATATTTTCGTCCGAGACGTTAATACCTTCTTCTTTTGCTTTTTGGTTCAGGTTAGCAAGTGCTGAACGGAGAACCATTTCAGCGTCGCGGCTTGCGAGCTTTTTGTTGAAACGCAAAATCGTCAGAGCTTCCATTGCTTTTTTGCCACGAATGAGGTCAATAAGCAATCTCATTTTGCGTGGTGATGAGTGAATATATTTTTTTTGTGCTCTTGCTTCCATCATTTATCTCCAACTATTTCTTCTTAGCTTCTTTACGGTTGCCTGCGTGTCCGCGGAAAATACGCGTAGGAGCGAATTCGCCGAGTTTATGACCGACCATATTTTCGGTAACATAAACGGGGACGAAATTTTTTCCGTTATGGACAGCAACAGTGTGCCCAACAAAATCTGGTGTTATAGTAGAAGCTCGCGACCACGTTTTAACTACTTGCTTTTTTTTGGTTTCGTTCAAATCATTAATTTTTTTAAGTAATTTAAAATGAACGAAAACACCTTTTTTTAATGAACGAGCCATATTACATTAGTCCTTACTATTTCTTATTACGAGAACGAACAATATATTTCGATGAATGCTTGCGTTTTTTACGGGTTTTAAGCCCTTTTGCAATTTGACCCCAAGGCGAGCGAGGATGTTGGCGACCGCCGCCGGATTTTGAACGCCCTTCGCCACCGCCCATTGGGTGGTCGATTGGGTTCATAGCCATACCGCGAGTTTGAGGTCTGATACCTAACCAACGGCTTCTACCGGCTTTGCCGAGCAGAATATTTTCGTGGTCTGAGTTGCTTACAACACCCAAAGTAGCATAGCATTTGCTTGGCACCATACGAATTTCGCCGGATGGCATTTTCAGGTGAGCAAATTTGCCGTCGATAGCAAGCAATTGAACGCTAGAGCCAGCGCTGCGAGCGATTTGACCGCCTTTGCCTGGTTTAAGTTCGACGTTATGAACAAACAGACCGACAGGAATTTTGTATAATGGAAGAGCGTTTCCATCTTTGAATTCAGCGTCTGGTCCGGTTTGGATAACGTCGCCGACTTTAAGTTTGTCGGGAGCGATAATATAACGGCGTTCACCATCTTCGTAGCGGACTAAAGCAATTCTTGCAGTGCGGTTTGGGTCGTATTCGATAGTTTCGACAACGGCATTGATACCGATTTTATTTCTTTTGAAATCGATAATTCTGTATCTGCGTTTATGCCCACCGCCACGATGACGAGAAGTAATTCTACCGGTATTATTTCTACCACCAGTTTTTTTGAGAGTTGTTGTAAGTGGTTTATAAGGTTTATCGGTAGTGATTTCGGCGAAATCAGAAACCGAGTAGAACCTTGTTCCGGGTGTTATTGGTTTTAATACTCTAATTCCCATTTTAGTTTCATCATTAATTTAATAATATTATTCTTCAACCGGTCCGGAGACTAATTCAATTGATTGTCCCTCTTTCAATGTAACGTAAGCCTTTTTGATATTAGGCGTACGACCACGCATAAGACCGCGACGAGTTAGACGAATTTTATTCTTTCCTTTAATATTCACGGTGCGAACGCTAATAACATCGACTTCGAACATTTCTTCGATAGCTTTTTTAATTTCGATTTTATTAGCTTTTGGGTCCACGGCGAACACGTATTGGCGAGCGCTCGCAAGCTTCATAGCTTTTTCCGTGATAACCGGTCTTTTTATTATCTGCAACATAGTTAATCGTTTCCATTAATTATTGAATGTCTTTTGAATTGGCTCAACAGCGCCTTTAAAAAGAACAATCTTTTTATGCTTTAAAATATCGTAAGTAGATATTTTGTCAGCAGGTGCAACTTCGACTTTAGGTATATTCCGAGCGGACATATATAATTTATAGTCTGGCTGAGGAAGAAGGAGCAAAGTCGAAGCACCGTCTAATTGCAAATTTTTGAGAATTTGAGCCATTGATTTAGTCTTAATTTCGTCGAACGAGAAGTCTTCGACGACCATAAGATTATTTTCTTTTGCGCGCAAGGATAGAGCAGATTTCCTTGCAAGGCGTTTAATTTTCTTGGGCAGTTTCATATCGAAAACTGATGGTTTAGGACCGTGGATAGTGCCACCACCAACCCAGAGAGGAGAGCGGGTCGATCCAGCACGAGCGGTACCACGACCTTTTTGTCTCCAAGGTTTTTTGCCGCCGCCGGACACTTCTGAGCGAAGCTTAGTTTTTCTTGTGCCTTGACGATGGTTTGCAAGATACTGAACAACAGCAAGATGCATTGCATGTTCATTTGGTTCGACAGCGAATACATCATCGGGGAGTTCAATCTGCCCAGATTTTTGACCATCTTTTGTATATACATCTACAAGCATTTTACTTTAGCCTTATTGCTTTATAATTTCTAATAAAGTTTTTGGAGCGCCCGGAACACTACCTTTGACAAGTAGCAGATTTTTTTCCGGGATAACATCAATTACTTCTAAGTTGCGAACCGTAGCACGCTTACCACCCATACGACCGGCCATTCTCAGTCCGCGGAATACGCGTGATGGATAGGACGACGAGCCGATAGAACCGGGGTGGCGAACTCTATCTGATTGACCGTGTGTTGTCATACCGACACCACCGAAATGATGGCGTTTTACAACACCCTGGAAGCCACGACCTTTGCTTGTTCCGCTGATACGGATTTTATCACCTTTTGCGAATTGCTCGACAGTAAGAACATCGCCAACGTTGAGTTCGCGTTGGAATTCGCGAAATTCTTTCAAAAATCTTTTAGGTTCGACGCCGGCTTTCTTAAAATGACCGAGCAAAGGTTTATTAGTTCTATTTTCTTTTTTATCAACGAAGCCCACCTGGACAGCTTTGTAGCCGTCGCGTTCAGGAGTGCGAACAAGCACCACAGGGCAAGGTCCAGCTTCGATAACAGTAACCGGTATTGATTTTCCGTCCTCTGTCAATACAGATGTCATTCCGAGTTTCATTCCTAAAATTGCTGATTTCATCCTTAACTCCTACATTAAACCTTAACTTCAACATCTACACCAGCAGGTATTTCAAGTTTCATAAGAGCGTCGATAGTTTTTTGAGTAGAGCTAAAAATATCGATAAGTCTCTTATGAATTCTTGTTTCGAATTGCTCACGGGATTTTTTATCAACGTGAGGGGAACGATTAACTGTATAGACAGTGCGACGGGTAGGCAGTGGTATCGGACCTGATACCACTGCACCGGTCTGTTTAACTGTACGAACAATTCTTTCAGTTGATTTATCAATCAGATTGTGGTCAAATGATTTTAGTTTTATTCTTATTCTTTGTGTTGCCACTTTACTATTCCTCAAACTATCCTAAATTAGGAACAAATTATTCAATAATTTTAGTTACAACGCCAGCACCAACTGTACGGCCGCCTTCGCGGATAGCGAAACGAAGACCTTCTTCCATAGCGATTGGAGTAATGAGTTCGATTTCTAAGTTGTCTAAGTTATCGCCAGGCATAACCATTTCAACACCAGCTGGCAGATGGAGCGAACCAGTTACGTCAGTTGTACGGAAATAGAATTGTGGGCGGTAACCGTTGAAGAATGGAGTATGACGACCGCCTTCTTCCTTCTTCAATACGTAAACCTGAGCGTTGAATTTGTGGTGAGGAGTGATTGAACCTGGTTTTGCAATAACCATACCGCGTTCGATTTCTTTCTTTTCGATACCGCGGAGGAGAAGACCAACGTTATCACCGGCAACGCCTTCATCAAGAAGTTTGCGGAACATTTCAACGCCAGTACAAGTAGTTTTCTTATGCAAGCCGAAGCCAACGATTTCAACTTCTTCGGAAACTTTGATAACGCCGCGTTCGATACGACCAGTAGCAACAGTACCACGGCCAGTAATTGAGAACACGTCTTCGACAGGCATCAAGAAAGGTTTATCAACATCACGTTGAGGAGTTGGGATGTAGCTATCAACAGCATCCATAAGTTCGTAGATGCATTGCAGACGTGGGTCGTCGGCGCCGACACTTGAGTCTGAGCCAGCATCCAATGCTTTCAAAGCAGAACCGCGAATAATAGGAATTTCGTCGCCAGGGAATTCATATTGCGAAAGAAGTTCGCGAAGTTCCATTTCGACGAGGTCTAAAAGTTCAGGGTCAGCAATATCAACTTTGTTAAGGAAAACAACTATTCTTGGAACGCCAACTTGGCGAGCAAGCAAGATGTGTTCACGAGTTTGAGGCATAGGACCGTCAGTAGCAGCGCAAACAAGGATTGCACCGTCCATCTGAGCAGCACCAGTAATCATGTTTTTAACGTAGTCAGCGTGACCCGGGCAGTCAACGTGAGCGTAGTGACGTTTTTCAGTTTCGTATTCAACGTGAGCAGTAGCGATCGTGATCCCGCGTGCTCTTTCTTCTGGTGCGTTATCGATCGAATCGAAGGTACGAACTTCGCCTTTGTTTAATTTTTTGTAGAGTGCCATTGTGATAGCAGCAGTAAGAGTAGTCTTACCGTGGTCAACGTGGCCGATTGTTCCAACGTTAACGTGTGGTTTGGAACGATCAAATTTTTCTTTAGCCATTTTTAGCTCCTAAAATTTTGAACTACATTAATAAAAAAATTTATAAAAAAATCAATAGTTTCCATTTTTTTGCAATGCCGGTTCGTAGTGCGAAAACGTCATCGAATAAACTGCGCGACCTTGGCTGAGCGAACGCAGTTTGGTTACATAACCGAACATTTCAGAGAGCGGAGCTAAGCAATTGACCACTTGCATCGTCCCTCTTTGCGAAATGCCTTCGATTCGTCCTCGCCTTGAGTTCATATCTGAAATAATATCGCCTACATATTCTTCGGGCGATACCACTTCAACTTTGAACACCGGTTCGAGCAATACGGGGTTGGCTTGACGGACTGCATCTTTGACTGCGATAGAAGCAGCAATTTTGTATGCAACATCGGTCGATTCGCCTTCCACGTATCTTGAATCGATTAGCCTTACTTCAACATCAACCATTGGGTACCCGTTCGGACCAATATTGAGAGCCTCGCGGGCGCCTTGTTGAAGTGCGATTGCGTATAATTCGTCGAGAGCTTTCTTCGGGATTTCGTTTTTGACTACAATACCAGATCCCTGTGCACCTGGGGCAACAATCAATTTAACATAACCAAACTGATTTTTGCCACCTGTAGATTTATCGAAAAGCCCTTCCTGCTCGACTTCCCTGGAAATAGTTTCGCGATAAGCAACCATTGGCTTGCCGACACGGGCAGCAACGTTAAACTCACGCAGCAACCGATCGACTATGATTTCCAGATGAAGCTCACCTACACCGCTGATGATAATTTGCCCGCTTTCCTCGTCGAATTTATAACGGAACGTTGGGTCTTCGTCGGCAAGTTTTTCGAGCGCTTCGAGCAGTTTATCCTGGTCAGCAAGTGTTTTAGCTTCGATGGACTGGTTAATAACAGGTTCAGAAAAGCGAATTTTTTCAAAAAGAATTGGCTTTTGCTGATCGCAAAGCGTATCACCTGTTTTTGTAAACCGAAGTCCCGGTATAGCTACGATATCACCTGCTGATGCTTGCTGGATTTCTTCGCGGCGATTAGCATAAAGTTTGAGAATTTTCAGAATTTTTTCTTTTTTGTCGGCTCCGGGATTATATTTAGCTTCACCAACTTTCAGAACGCCGGAGTAAATTCTCACGATACAGACGCGTCCGACGTAAGGATCGACCAACACTTTGAACGCAAGAGCCGAGAAAGGTTCATCATCTTTCGGAAGGCGAACAATTTTCTTTTCTGCATCTTTAATATCGAAGCCGCTTGCCGGTTCAATTTCATCAGGAGAAGGCAGGTAATCGATAATGGCTTCAATCAGTGGTTGCACACCAACATTTTTGAGCGACGCACCTACCAGAACCGGGATAGCTTTCAGTTCGAGAACGCCTTTTTTGAGAGCGGCTTTAAGTTCATCTTCCGAAATATCATCGCCGTTAAGATATTTTTCCACAAGCACATCATCCAGTTCGGCAATTTTTTCGACCATAATTTGTCTCATTTCTTCGGCTTTTTGTTTGTAATCTTCAGGAATATCACCTTCGGAGAAAACAGAGCCGTGAGATTCATAGTCGAAGAAGACAGCTTTCATTTTCATCAGGTCGATAACACCCGAGAAGCTATCTTCGGAGCCGATTGGAATTTCAACTGCGACAGGGTTAGCGCCCAAGCGTTGCCGCATCATATCGAGGACGCGGTAGAAATCGGCGCCCATACGGTCCATTTTATTAACGAACGCAATACGTGGGACGCGATATTCATCAGCTTGGTGCCAGACAGTTTCGCTTTGTGGTTCTACGCCGCCGACAGCACAGAAAATGGCAACAGCACCGTCTAAAACACGGAGAGAACGTTGGACTTCGGCAGTAAAATCAACGTGGCCGGGAGTATCGATTATGTTGATAACATAATCTTTCCAGAAGACAGGAGTGCAAGCGGACATAATAGTGATGCCGCGTTCTTTTTCCTGCTCCATATAGTCCATAAAGGCAGTGCCTTCGTCGACTTCACCGAGTTTATGCAGGTAACCGGAATAGAAGAGAATTCTTTCGGTGGTAGTAGTTTTACCTGCATCGATGTGAGCCATTATTCCAATGTTTCTTATTTTTGATTTGTCGGTTTCAGTCGGCATAGTTACACGCAATCAGGCTAACAAATTGACAAAGAACGAAAATAGGATTACCATTTAAAGTGAGCGAAAGCTTTATTAGCTTCAGCCATTCTATGAGTATCTTCACGTTTTTTCACAGCGGAGCCTTCTCCACGAGAAGCTGCCATAATTTCAGCGGCAAGGCGTTGAGCCATAGAGTGATCGCGGCGAGCTTTGGCATAGGTTTTGAGCCAGCGGATAGCCAAAGCGATACGACGTTCTTCGCGAACATCTACGGGCACCTGATAAGTTGCACCGCCGACACGACGGGAACGCACTTCCACCAAAGGAGCCACATTTTGCATAGCTTTGTGGAACACTTCGAGTGGATTTTGCTTAGCTCGTTCTTCGATAATACTGAAAGCATCATAAACGATGCTACGAGCCGTGCTTTTCTTGCCCTGGAGCATTATGCAATTGATAAACTTAGAAACGACAGGATCCCCGAATTTTGGATCCGGTATCATTGGACGTTTTTCTGCTCTTCTTTTTCTCATATCAAACTCTTAATAAACATATCCATTATTATTTTTTACCTGCAGCAGCGGGTCCTTTTGCTTTCGGTCTCTTAGCACCGTATTTAGAGCGACCTTGCTTGCGACCATCAACACCTTGTGTATCGGCTGTACCACGAATTATGTGATAACGAACACCGGGCAAGTCCTTTACTCTGCCACCGCGAACATAAACGATGGAGTGTTCCTGAAGGTTATGACCTTCGCCCGGGATATAAGCAGTAACTTCGATTTGATTAGACAGCCTAACACGTGCCACTTTTCTTAATGCTGAATTAGGTTTTTTAGGCGTAGTTGTATAAACGCGAGTGCATACACCGCGTCTTTGCGGGCAAGATTGCAAAGCGGGCGATTTACTCTTGTAAACTACCTTTTTACGCCCTTTTCGTATTAACTGACTTATTGTTGGCACTCAAAAGTCTCCATTTTTTTATTACTTTTTAACAATTTACTCTCATAGAGCTGACAAAACTATAAAAAAAAATATTTCTTTCCAAATAAATTTTTGATTTTTTTAAATTTATGCGAATTATTTATAAATTTTTTAGTAATTTTTTACAGGAATTATTTTTTTCGAAAAAGGAACTTGATTTTTAAATAATAAATTAAATTGTTTTTGAAAATTAATTTTTATAAATAATTTATATGATGAATGATGAATGTCGAATTCGGATCATTATTTGATATTTGTTGAAGAGTTATAAAATCATTAATTTGTGTAATTATTTATTAGTATTTTTTAAGATGTTCATATATCCTTTTTGTAATAATATTTTATGAATTACTGGACTGAAATAAGTATTGAATTAGCTAATCAAAAAGCATATCTTGATGAGTTATTTGCAGTTTATCCAACGATTCCCGAAGGAATAAGGAAAATTGATAATTCTGTATGGAATTCAATTGAGATATCCTTTAATAATAAAGATAATATTTCATTAATAAAAGATCTTTTAAAACTTAACCTATTTCCAATTAAAGATAGTTATGTTTCATATTTGAGAAGAGACCCTTCGGCAATTGAACGAAATCCTAAAACTATCAACAGGCTATGCGGACGTTTATATGAAATGGGATTAGACAGGATTTATGAACGTTGTAGTGAACCAAAAGAAACAAATCGACAAATTGGACCATTTTTCAGACGGTGGCTTAATTCAAAAGCATTAGGTTTAGAACCTGTTCCTATCGATAAATTTATTGAAAACGATGAAGATGCAATCTTATCTGGAAGCGACAATCAACTAATGGAATTTGCGAGTAAGCATTTAAACTATAATCATACAAAAGGTTTGGATTTGGTTTGTCGCTTCAATGGTAAATATGTAATCGGAGAAGCAAAATTCTTAACTGATTTTGGTGGTCATCAAAATGCACAATTTAACGATGCAATTAGTATGTTGCAAACACCTGCGGTTAAGGCAATAAAAGTAGCAATTCTTGATGGAGTAGTTTACATAAAAGGTAAAAATAAAATGTATCGTGATATTTCAACAAAATATCATAACCTGAATATTATGAGTTGTTTAGTATTAAGGGATTTTTTATATCAATTATGATTTTAGAATATAAAAATAAGAAATCAGTTAAAGAAATATTTAACAGAATACCTGATGTTGAGTATGAAATAGTAAATTCGTGTAGCAAGAAAAATATGCTTTTTTTATCTGAAAATTTAAAAGCACTAAAATATTTAATTACAAAGGCTAATTTAAGTGGCAAAATTGATCTTATTTACATAGATCCACCATTTTCAACAAACAATATTTTCACTTTAACTGACGAAAGAGCCAACTCTATCAGTAACTCAACAAATGGGAAAATAGCGTATAAAGATAAATTATTAGGTTCAGATTTTATCGAATTCCTGCGAGAGCGACTTATTCTGCTTAAAATGCTACTATCTGAACAGGGGTCGATTTATCTTCATACAGACTATAAAATTGGTCATTACGTTAAAGTAATTATGGATGAAATATTTGGTATCGATAATTTTCGTAATGATATTACACGTATTAAGTGTAATCCCAAAAACTTTTACAGAAAAGCTTATGGCAATATTAAAGACTTAATTTTGTTTTATTCAAAAAGTGATAAATTAATCTGGAACGAACCGAGAATTCCTTATTCAGAAACAGATAAAATCAAATTATTCTCTAAAATTGATAAAAATGGGAGACGATACACTACCATTCCACTTCACGCACCTGGTGAGACAAAAAATGGCAACACTGCTTTACCTTTTAAGGGAATATTGCCACCACCTGGTCGTCACTGGAGAAGCGACATTCTTACATTAGAGAAATGGGACGAGGCTGGATTAATAGAGTGGAGCGAGCGAGGTAATCCAAGAAAAATCATCTATCTTGATGAGATGCAGGGCAAAAGAATGCAGGATATATGGGATTTTAAGGATCCACAATACCCTGTTTATCCAACTGAGAAAAACTTTGATATGTTAGATTTAATTATTAAAACTTCTTCAAATCCGGATAGCATTGTTTTAGACTGCTTTGCAGGTTCAGGAACAACTTTAAAAGCTGCTCATTTAAATGGCAGGAATTGGATAGGCATAGATAACTCTGAGGAAGCAATTAAAATATTACTTAAAAAATTTGAACTATTGGAAGAAAATTTATTTGAATCTAAAGTTGAATTTAATTATTATCGTGAAATAACAAGTTCGATAGATTAATTTATTATATCTGGATAACTTGAAATAATCAAAAAGAGGCGAACAAACATTCGCCTCTTTGAATTATTAATAATGCTATAATAATTTGAATTACTTTCCGATGAACATCAGAACTGAACTTTTTGCCCAGAATACTAACGGCGACCAGAAAATACCATAATAGAGAGTCGGGATTGCAAAAGCATACACGAGCAATTGAGCGTAGATAGAGTACTTCAATGGTGCAGAATTGCTATCGACTCCACGCAACCACATATTTCTGAAAACTTTTGCATAATATGCCAGCGACACAACAGAGTTGAGAACGCCGATGACAGCAAGCCATATCATGTTTGAATTAACCACTGCCTGGAAAATATATAATTTGCCAACAAATCCGGCAGTTGGTGGCAAGCCTGTTAGCGAAACAAGGAAAATTGCCATTGCTGTTCCGAGCAGAGGAGAACGGTAGCCGAGCCCGTTATAATCTTCGAGTTCTTCGCTTCCGATTTCGTTAGCAATAAGTTGAATAACATAGAAAGCGCCGAAATTCATTAAAAGATAAGTAAAGAAATAGATCATCACAGCGAGGTATCCGCCTTCTGTCATTACGGTAACGCCCATTAGCATATAGCCGGCGTGAGCGATACTCGAATAGGCAAGCATACGCTTAACGTTAGTTTGCCAGAGAGCCACAAGATTGCCGATAGTCATCGAAAGAACAGAGAGAACGGCAACGACGAACTTCCAATCAATAGATGAAACTACTGCCCACACTTGCGAGCCGGCAGTTGCAGGATCGATAAATCCGGCTTTAAGAAAACGCATAAATACTGCAAAGCCGGCAGCTTTGGAAGCAACGGACAAGTAGGCTGTAATTGCAACAGGCGCCCCTTCGTAAACGTCCGGCGTCCAGAAATGGAAAGGAACAGCAGAAATTTTATATCCAAAACCGACTAATACCAAAAGCGAGGCAACGGCAAGAGGCAAAACTGGTCCCTGGTATTGAGTAAGGAAAGAATTAATCTGGAAAAGACTCATAGTTCCGGTAAGTCCGTATAAGATAGAAATACCGTAAATCATCAATCCAGAAGCCAAAGCACCATAGATAACATATTTCAGTGATGCTTCGCTTGCACGTTTAATTTCTTTGGTGTAGCCGGCAAGCACATAAGAGCTTAGCGACATTGTTTCCAAAGCCAGATAGATCAAAATTAAATTGCCAGCACTCGAAATAACGAACATACCGAGAGTCATTCCAAGAATGAGCGTATAATATTCACCCATAGTGCGGTCGGATTTATTCAGTTCGTTCGAGAAGAACGAAATAAGCACAACCGCAAATCCAGAGATGAGGAAAATATATTTAAAGAAAGTGCTGAATGGGTCGAACACATACATTTGCCAGAAGCCAAATGAAGTATTTGCCGGGCTAAGAATCATAAAGATTGTAGCGGCAGCAAATCCGAGCAAAGCAACAACACCGGTAATGTATTTTGACTTCTGAAAAATCAGATCAACAATAACAAGCAAGACAAAAGCAATAGCCAATATAAGTTCGGGAGCGAACAGGATAAGGCTACGTTTCAGGTCTGCTACGTATTGTCCGATAAATAAAGAAAGTAAGCTGTCCATATATTTGTCTTAATTATTATTACTCAAACGAAAAATTACATACCGGCGAACTGACCACCGATTTTAACAATTTCAACAAGGTGATTAACCGATGAAGTCATCAAATTAACAACAGCGCCCGGGAACACACCGAGATAAATCACAACGATAGCAAGAGGAACAAGAGCGGCAAGCTCGATACCTTTGATGTCGTCGTGCTTGTATTCTTTGCCGGTTGGGTCCCAAGGTCCGCTCCAACGTTCAGGCAATTTGCCGAAGAACATTCTTTGGAGAGCCCAGAGCATATAAGCAGCACCGAGTACAACACCGAGAGCGGAAATAACTGTAAGGACCGGATAAGTAGCAAAAGCACCGAGGAAAACGAGAGCTTCGCTGATAAATCCGCTCAAGCCGGGCAATCCTATTGCAGCGAAGAAGGCAATCGCCATAATTCCGGTGTAAACAGGCATTTTGTTTGCAAGCCCGCCGAATTCGTCGAGACCACGAGTGTGGGCACGGTCGTAAATGACGCCCACAATCATAAAGAGCATAGCAGTGATGGTGCCGTGGTTGAACATCTGGAATATTGCGCCCGTAAGTCCATTAGTGTTGAGAGCGGAAATACCGAGCATAACATAACCCATATGAGAAACGGAGGAATAAGCGATGAGTTTTTTCAAGTCGCGTTTTCCAACTTTATGTTGTCCCAAAGCACACAATGCACCATAAATGATGCTCACCATACCGATGAACGCTATATAGTTATTGAAATAAGCAACTGCTTCGGGGAAAATAGGCCAAGCGATGCGAAGCATACCATAAGTTCCCATTTTCAGCAATACGCCAGCCAGAATAACTGAAATAGGAGTTGGTGCTTCAACGTGTGCGTCAGGCAACCACGTGTGGAACGGAACGGTAGGCACTTTGATAGCAAAACCTACGAATAGTGCAACAAAAGCAACAAGCCTCCAGGTAGTCTGGAAACCAGAGAAAATTTCACCGGGCTTGAAGTTTGCCGGGTTCATCATATCAAGCAGGTTGAACGAACCAACTGAGAAATACAGCCCAATCATTACCAAAAGCATAAAGACCGAGCCAAACAAAGTATAGATGAAGAACTTAATGGCTGCATATTCTTTGCGCGGACCACCCCAGATACCGATTAAGAAATACATCGGCAGGAGCATAAGTTCCCAGAAAACGTAGAAAAGGAAGAAATCCAGAGCAACGAAAACGCCCATCATACCCAAATCGAGCAGAAGATACATCATAAAGTAACCTTTGTGGGCTTTCTTGATGCTCCAGGAGGAGAAAGTTGCAACAAAGCAAATAAGTGCAGTAAGCAACACCATCGGAGCGCTCAAGCCATCGATACCGATAAAGTATTCAATATTTAAGTCTCCGAAAAGTGGCAAACCTTTCACGCTAATCCACTTAACTTTTTCGACGAACTGGAAACTGTTCGGGTCGTTTACTCCGACTAAGTCTGTTCGGAAATTAGCATAAATCAGCAGAGCAACAACTAATTGGATAAAGGTAATTCCAACAGTAACCCAGCGTAACAGATTAATAGAAGTTTCTTTTGATTTTTCGTCTTTGCCTGATGGAATAGCAAGAAGAATCAACATTCCAAGCAAAGGTAGAAATGTAATAAATGTAAGCGGACCTATTCCGAAAATAGTGAACATTAATCCTCCGGATTAAATTTATTTTTTTACATACTATTCAAATTATAAAACATAATAAAGCAATACCATAGCAAAAATAATTGTCATAACGATATATGCCTGAATTCTTCCGGTTTGAAACTTTCTGAATACCAAGCCGAAGAAGGCAGTTACATTAGCTGTAAGATTTACCAAGCCGTCGATAACATACAAATCGAACCATCCGATGAAATGCCCGACAAGTTTTGTGAACCAGCCAACTAAATTGACAATTCCATCGATGATATATAAATCGAACAGAGCAAGTATTTTCGCAAATGTAGTCGTTCCCCAGATAACAGAAGCATCATAAATTTCGTCGAAATACCATTTGTTGTATGAAAGCAGATAAAATGGTTTAATCAATTCAGCCACACCATCAGGATTGAATATTTTGAACTGATAGAAGGAGAACGAGAGAAAGATACCAAGTCCGGCAATAATAAGAGAAATAATCATTGCCGGGAGGTGTGCGTGGTGAAGAGCCTCTTCGTATTTATTTAAAGCGTGATGAGATTCTTTTTGGTGATTATGTGTTGATTCAGCTGCAGAAGTTGCAGTAGGTTCGCCACAGCAAGCAGTTGAATGAGAATGACTGCTTTCGTAAGGGACGAAAAATCCCCATTGATGTTCAGCCTGAACAACAGTTGCAGGTGTTTTAATTTTTTGGTAGAACCACCCGCTACCACCATCGAATGGGTTGAAGGAATAGAAGAACCAGAAAGTAAGAATTGAAAGGACAATCAAAGGAACGGTGATAAGTTTATTATTTTCGTGAGTATGAGCAGCAATATGAGTTTTGGGTTGTCCGTGGAAAGCAGAAATAAGCAGACGGAACATATAGAACGCTGTCATAGCAGCGGAGGCAAAGCCCGAGAAAGCAATAAACCAATGCCCTGAGAGCTGACCAAACGCCATAGTGCCCGCAAGAATACCGTCTTTGCTTAGGAAGCCAGAGGTAAACGGCACTCCGGCAATGGCTATAGTCGAAAACAAGAAAGTAAAGTAGGTAACAGGCATAGTTTTACGCAGACCACCCATATTTCTGATGTCCTGTGGGTCCATATGGTGTTCGCCAGCGTGATGCATAGAATGGTGCATAGCGTGAATAACCGAGCCACTTGCAAGGAACAAGCAAGCTTTGAACCAGGCGTGAGTAACCAGATGGAAGAAACCATAGGAATAAGCACCAACACCGATAGCCATAATCATATAGCCGAGCTGACTAACAGTTGAATAAGCGAGAATACGCTTGAAGTCTGTTTGAGTAATAGCAATTGTTGCAGCGATGAAAGCGGTAATAGCACCAATATATGCAACAAAAAGCAAAGCGTCGGCTGTTAGCATTGGGAAAATACGAGCAGTAAGATAAACACCGGCGGCAACCATAGTTGCAGCGTGAATCAATGCAGAAACCGGTGTTGGACCCTCCATAGCGTCGGGCAACCAGACGTGTAATGGGAATTGAGCAGACTTGCCGATAGCACCCATAAAGAGCAGAATGCCGGCAAGAGTGAGCATTGTTCCGCTATCGAACGGGATGTGTCCTTCGCCGATATGGGAAAATATATCGTCGAACATAAAGCTTCCGTAGGTGAAGAAAAGAATCATTATGCCGGCAAAAAAGCCAAAATCACCAACGCGATTTGTAATAAATGCTTTTTTGCTTGCGTTGGCAGCACTATCTTTTTCGTACCAGAAGCCAATCAACAAGTAGGAACTAATTCCAACGAGTTCCCAAAAAATATACATATTTAAGAAGTTATTGGCGATTACAATTCCGAGCATTGAAAAAGTAAATAGCCCTAAATACGCGTAAAATCTCGGGAAACGGATATCCTCGCGCATATATTCGAGCGAGAACACGTGAACAAGGAAGCTAATTAAATTAACAACAATCAGCATAATTGCTGCAAGGTTGTCTAATCCAATTCCAATGGTAATCGAGTGGGAGCCAAGATTGAGCCAATCGAATTTCCATTGGAGCATACCGGCATCGCCAAAGAAAGCCAATTTCTGGTATGCAACAAGCAAGGACAGGAGCAAATTAATTCCCAAGATTGACGAACCGATGTATCCCGCTGCTCTACCTAATTTTTTCTGAAAAAATATGATTCCGGTGAATCCTGCGAGCGGTAGCAGCAAGATTATTGATGATATTTGTAGCAATGTTTCGTGTGTCATAATTATATACTATTATTTAACTTCAATACTGAAACTACTCTTTAAGTTTATTTATCTCATCAACATCAATGTGATGGTAATTTTGATAAATATTGAGAATAATTGCAAGTGCAACGGCAACTTCGGCAGCAGCCAATACAATAACAAACAAAGTAGCGATATGCCCTTCGATGTTTAATCCTTTGAACTTAGAGAAAGCAATAAAGTTCAGGTTAGCAGAATTTAGAATTAGTTCTAATCCCATCAGGACAAGGATGGAATTTTTTCGGGTTACGATACCAAAAACGCCGAGCGAGAAAAGCAAAGCACTTACAACCAGGTAGTGAGTTAGTCCAATTTCCATCGCAAGCCTCCTATTTTCTTCTGGCAATTTTTGCTGCACCGATGAAAGCGACCAATAGCAAAATCGCTGCAACAAAGAATGGCAACAAATATTCAGTGAATAATCCAAAACCAATAAAGTGTGTAGTTGTCGATACTTCAATCTGGAACTGCGAGGTCATCCATTCAACATTCAAATAAGTGAAGAGCAAAATAATGGCAACAATCACAGAAGTAATTGCACCGACTGTAAGTTGAATTTTCCCGATAGTTCCGGTTTTGATGTCCACGCCGGTGATTTTGCTTGTGAGCATCACACCAAAAACAATGAGAACGAGGATACCACCGACATAAACCATAATCTGGGTAACGGCAACGAAGTCTGCACTGAGCAGAACATACAAACCCGCCATACCGAAGAAAGTAAACAGCAATGAGAAAGCCGAATACATCATTTTCTTCGAGAAAACAACACCCATTGCTGAAACAATCACAATAACGGCGAACATATAGAATACAAAATCAAATAGCATATTAATTTATCTTAATTGTGATTAATTACCAGTTTCATTTTTCTGACTTTTAGCAGCGGCATCAGCTTTTTTCTTTTCAGCCTGATACGCATCCCACTTGCGTTTCTTTTCCTCAGCTTCTTCGGGAGTGAGCCGCTCGAAATGGTAGATTAATTTATCGCGTTGATATTCAGAATATTCAAATTCTGCAGTCATTCTATTAGCCTCGGTTGGGCAAGCTTCGATGCACAGCCCGCAGAAACAGCATTTCGCAAAATCTATTGTGTATTTGGTAACCCAGGTTTTAATAGGAGTGCCATCGTAGAACAGAGGCACTTCGTCGCCCGGTACAACGCGAACCATTTCGACATCGATAGCATCAACAGGGCAGGCGCGAGCACACGAACCACACCCGTTGCATCTATCCATATCAACTGCTATACGATTTCGTTCAGTAGGAGGAAGAAGCCCATCGCGAATAGGATGAACCAAATCGGGATATTGCATAGTAACCTTTTTTTCGAAAAGGTGCAACCCAGTTATTTTCATACCGACAAAAATCGTATAGAGAGCGTGAAATATATTTTTGAAATATTCCATTTTTTACCTCAGTAAAAGAAAACAATCTATTTTATCATTGCCCAGAGAGCAACTGCAAAAAATGCAACAAAAGCGATAGGCAACATAACTTTCCACGTAACATACATCAGTTGGTCTACGCGCAGGCGTGGGAGAGTCCAGCGAAGCCAGATTTGCAAGAACACAAATAGCATAGCTTTGCTAACAAACCAGAAAGCCTGCCAAACAGGACCATTCAGGAAGTCGCCGAAAGGAGATTGCCAGCCGCCAAGGAACAGAATAGTAATGATAGCAGAAACTATGAACATATTTGAGTATTCAGCAAAGAAGAACATAGCGAATTTCATACCGCTATATTCAGTATGGTAGCCGGCAACGATTTCTGATTCACCTTCGGGAATATCGAAAGGAACGCGATTAGTTTCGGCAAGCGAACCAATAAAGTAAATCAGGAAAAGTGTAACAGTAAAGGGAATAACCCAAATTTTAGTAATAGCGCCAGGACCACCGAAAATGTTCCAGTTCCAAAAACCGCCACCTTGCTGGTATATAATTTCCTGCATATCGAGCGAACCAGCGAGAGTAGCAATAGCCAGAATAGCAACAGCGATAGGAATTTCGTAGCTAATCATCTGAGCAGCAGCACGCATAGCACCAAGCAACGAATATTTATTGTTCGAAGCCCAGCCGCCCATAACTATTGCAATTACACCGAAGGCACTAATTGCAAAAACGTAGAACAATCCGATATTGATATTGACCGGAACGAATTTCGAACTGAACGGAATAACTGCATAAGCAGCATAAGCTCCGGCAAACATTACAAAAGGAGCTAAATTAAACAAAGGTTTATTGACAGCCGCGGGAGTAATATCCTCTTTCTGCAGAAGTTTAACAACTTCTGCAATAGGTTGCAAAACACCTTTCCAGCCGGTGCGCATAGGACCCAAGCGTTCTTGAATCCACGCAGAAATTTTCAACTCGCCGAGAATTGCAACCAATGCATAAGGAAGCAGAAACGCCATTGGAAGCAGTGCAAGGAGGATATAAGCTACAATATTTTTTCCAAGTAAATCGTAAACAAAATTTAACGATTCCATTATACTTTTATATTTAGTTAATAATATTCATTATCTATCAATTTCTCCAAGTACTATATCGAGCGACCCCAAAATCATGATAAGGTCGGCAATCATATAGCCTTTGGAAATTTCGGGTAAAACACTAAGATTAACAAAGCTTGTAGCACGAGCACGCACGCGCGTTGGCTTTGGGCTACCATCGCTAATAATGTAGAAGCCAAGTTCGCCTTTTGGATTTTCGGCACGGCAATAGAATTCCCCAACTGGTGGTTTAATACGTTTAGGAACCGCCTGACGAACATCGCAAGGTTCTTTTGGCATTTGTTGGATTGCTTGCTCTATAATTTTACAGCTTTCGTAGATTTCGCGGACACGGACAATATTTCTGTCCCAGCAGTCGCCAACGGTGCCCATTTCTCCTTTGCCGACGACAACATCGAAATCGAATTTATCGTAGATAGAGTAAGGTTCCACTTTTCGCAGGTCGTAAGGAACACCCGAACCGCGAAGGACAGGACCGGAGCAACCGTAATTAATTGCAACGTCTGCGGGGAGAATGCCAATATTGGCAGTTCTTTCGATGAAAATCTTGTTATACATCAGAAGGTCTAATGCTTCATCGTTAGTTTTGCGAACTTGTTTAACTATTTCGAGGCAGTCTTCGACAAAAGTCGGATGCACATCGTGCATAAGCCCGCCAATCCAGAAATAGTTATAAAGCAAGCGACCGCCGCTAAGTTTCTCGAAGAGAGTAATAATCATTTCGCGGTCGCGGAAATAATAGAGGAACGGAGTAAATGCACCGGAATCCAGACCAAAGGTTGCAATTGCAATTTGGTGGTTAGCAATACGGTTGAGTTCGGCACAAATAACTCTGATATATTGAACTTTTTCGGGCACTTCGATACCAAGAAGTTTTTCCATACCGAGAACGTATGGGAATTCATTATTCATAGAAGAGATATAGTCCATACGGTCGATGTATGGAATAACCTGTGGGTATGTAACATTTTCAGCGTGCTTTTCGAAGCAACGGTGAAGGTATCCGATGTGTGGGACAACCTCGGTAACAACTTCACCTTCGAGTTCAACTTCCAAGCGAAGAACGCCGTGAGTGGAAGGGTGCTGCGGACCAACATTCAGCCGCATCCTTTCTGAATATACTTTCCCAAAATCAATTTCAAATGTTTTTGTCTCGCTCACAGTCGGACCTTTATATTATAATTAATTATCTTATAATGGAACTTTAATATCTTTGTAATAATCAGGAGTTTTGTAATCTTTTCTCAGCGGGTGTCCTTCCCAATCATAAGGGCAGAGGATACGACGCAAATCTGAATGTCCATCAAACACAATCCCGAACATATCGTATGCTTCGCGTTCGTGCCAATTGGCGCTTCGCCAGACGCGTTCGACTGTCGGAATGTGAGGATTTTCTCTATCGAGATAGACTTTCAGCACGATTCTGTGTTTGTACTTCAGAGAGTAGAGGTGATAGACAACAACAAATTTATCTTTGTCATCGACACCGGAGAGATTAACAAGGTAATCGAAAAGAGTGTTTAGGTCGTCCCGAAGCACAAGGCAAGTTTCGACAATCGAGTCGGCCGAAACGACGATAAACGGGTCGTGATGTTCTTTTTCGACGAGTTCTGAGACGCCGTCGCCAATTTCTTTTTTAAGCAGTTCGAAGATTTCTTTTGGGTTCATTTTATTATCAGCTAAATTTTTACAAAATTATTTAACTTCTTCCCAGCCGTGAGGAAGATGAATATTGCTGCTGTTACCATTTTTAGCATCTTCTTCGGCAATGCGGGCTCGTTTTTCGAAAATTTTCTGTTTATTTATTTTTTCCTGAAGTTTAATCATTCCATCGAAAAATGCTTCCGGACGTGGCGGGCATCCCGGAACATATACATCAACCGGAATAATTCTATCAACTCCTTTGAGCACGTGATAGCCTTCTTTCCAGTAGGGACCACCACAAATGGAGCAAGAACCCATAGCAAGAACATATTTAGGTTCAGCCATTTGTTCATAGAGCCTTTTGATACGTTCAGCCATTTTAAGAGTAACAGTTCCGCTGATGATAATAAAATCAGCCTGACGTGGAGAAGTGCGGGGAATACACCCGAAACGCATAAGGTCGTAGTGCGAAGCATTTAGAGCCATAAACTCAATAGCGCAGCAAGCAAGCCCGAATTGCAGATACCAGTCCGAGCGAGCACGTCCCCAGTTGAGCAGGTCTTCCATTGTTCCGAGCACTATGCCCGGAGAAATATCATAAGGATTGTCTAATCTATTCAAAAGTCCCATTTTAGCACCTATTTTTGTTTCTTCAAATCTTCACGAGTAATAATTAAGTCTTTCAATCTTGGAATATATGGTTTAGGTTTATCCCATTCGAGATAGCCTTTTGCCCAGTCGTAGGCAAGACCTAAGATAAGAATAAGCACAAAGACCGCCATTGCAATAAACGCATACCAGCCCAGAGTCTTAAATACAACTGCCCAAGGAAACAAGAACACCAATTCAACTTCGAAGATAAGAAATGCAAGAGCAATAATGTAGAAACGTATATTAAACTGCACCCAAGGGCTACCGATAGGTTCTTCGCCAGATTCGTATGTAGTTAATTTTTCTGGTGTTGGATTATGGGGTCTGATTAGAGCTGCTGCAAAGATACTGATACCAACAAAAAGAGCACCTATAATAAGAAATAAAAGAATAATCCCAAATTCTGTTACCATATACTACCTGTCTATTTTGTAGATTTCTTTGTGTGCAATTTAATTAATTGAGAAAAAATAAAAAAATTATTTACTAAAATATTTTTAAACTTTAATCGTTTAGCCACGACTAAAATATTTGTAAATTCAAAAAATTCAATAAAATTAATTTTCTAATTCCATTACTTTTTTTTAATTCATTAGGTGTATCGCAAACTTTCGTTTCATTTTCATCATAAGAAATGTTAATTTTGTAGCACAGTAAATTAATATTTGTTAATCAAATATTTAGTAAAAATATTTATTAATTTATTTCGTTTTTATATAGTATTATTTGAATTTAAAATATTAAACTTTATTAATAAATACAAATAGTTATGAGAATAACAAAACAATACACAAACAGAGAAAGTCAGTCGCTTGATAAGTATTTGCAGGAAATCGGGAAAGTGGAGCTATTGTCTGCTGAGCAAGAAATAGAACTGGCAAGGATAATAAAAAAAGGTGGTCCCGAAGCAAACTTAGCTATGGAAAGGTTAGTTAAAGCAAATTTGAGATTTGTTGTGTCTGTGGCGAAGCAATATCAAAATCAGGGATTGTCGCTGGGCGACTTGATAAACGAAGGGAATTTAGGGTTGATTAAGGCTGCAAAGAGATTCGATGAAACCCGCGGATTTAAGTTTATTTCGTATGCTGTTTGGTGGATAAGGCAATCAATATTGCAGGCATTGGCAGAGCAATCAAGAATCGTTAGACTTCCACTTAATCGTGTTGGCGCGTTAAACAAAATCGGGAAAAAATTCAGCGAGTTGGAGCAGGAATTTGAGCGCGAGCCGACTGCGGCAGAGTTAGCCGAAGAACTTAATATGTCGGTAGCAGAGATTGCCGAAACGATAAAGATTTCCGGGCGACATTTGTCGGTTGATGCTCCGTTTGTGCAGGGAGAAGACAATCGCTTGCTCGATGTGCTTCCGAACGAAACTCAGCCATCGCCCGACCAGGAGCTTATGCGAGAATCTCTTCGGGTGGAAGTGCAGCAGGTGCTGGCAACACTTTCCCCACGCGAAGCCGAAGTAATTAAACTTTATTTCGGGCTGGACGGCAATCAGCTTACGCTCGAAGAAATAGGCGAAAAGTTCAATCTAACACGCGAACGCGTTCGTCAGATAAAGGAAAAGGCTATCAGAAGATTGCGCCACGCTTCGCGCTCGAAGTCGTTGCGTTCATATTTGGGTTAGGTGAAATTGCCCCCCAAAAAGACAAAAGAAAGGAGAAAATACTATGTATAAAACAATATTTCATATTAAAGAGATGGATTGTCCATCAGAAGAGCAAATAATAAGAATGAAATTAGCAGATAATCTGTCAATAAAACAATTATCATTCGATCTTGCAAATAAGAATCTCACAATATTACATGATGGTGAATTAACTGAAATTAAAAATGCTATTGATTCACTAAATTTTGGGGCAAGTATTATTGAAACAACAAAATACAATGGGGAAATACTCCAGAACAACAATACTGTTGATAATAAATTATTATGGATAGTTTTGATTATCAATTTATCATTTTTTATTTTAGAAATATTGTTTGGCTTAATTGCAAATTCAATCGGATTAGTAGCTGATTCACTAGATATGCTTGCCGATGCTTTTGTTTATGGACTTAGCTTATATGCTATTTCAGGTACAATATTAATTAAAAAAAGAGTTGCACGGATTAGTGGTTTATTTCAATTAGCATTAGCAATAATGGGCTTTGTTGAAGTTCTAAGAAGGTTCATCGGTTTTGAAGAAATTCCCAATCCAACAATAATGATATCAATTTCGTTTCTTGCCTTGATTGCAAACACCACTTCATTAATTATACTAAATAAATCAAAAAGTAAAGAAGTACACATTAAATCAAGTCAGATATTTACATCAAATGATGTAATAGCCAATATTGGTGTTATAATTGCTGGGGTTTTAGTCTTATTTCTAAATTCAAAAATTCCAGATTTAGTAGTCGGATTATTTGTATTTATTTTTGTTTTAAGAGGTGCAATCAAGATATTGAAAATATCAAAATAAAATGGGGGGGCAACATCACCTAACAGCGTGTATATGCTGCGCCGGAGTACCGGCTTGGGCTTCGCCACATTTTGCCTCCGCGAGTAAGCTACGGCAAAACGTCATATACACGCAACCGTTAATCTGTAATTGTGATTTTCTTAGGAAAAGTATAAATTTAGATAAATTAGAAAGTTGTTTTTTGTAGAGGCACGGATTGACGTGCCTTTACTATGTTTTAAGAAAACAAAGAAGTGTTTTAATACGTTAATTATAAATCTGTTATTACTGAAAATGATTAAATGATATGAAAATCGACGAAATTGAAATAGCGGCGAGATTTATAAGGGAGGGGAAAGTTGTAGCCTTCCCTACCGAAACAGTTTATGGGCTTGGGGCGAATGCTTTGAATCCGATGGCTGTTGCCCGAATTTTCGAGCTGAAAGAAAGACCAACATTCGACCCTTTGATTGTTCATATTGCCGATAAGCAGGATATTGCAAAATATGCTTATGCAGATGATGAACGAATATTTAAAATTATTGATAAATTTTGGCCTGGTCCGCTTACGATTGTATTAAACAAACAGCCGATAATTCCGGAAATAGTTACTTCCGGATTACCAACTGTTGGGCTGAGGATGCCAAAAGAAGAAATCGCACTTGAATTAATTCGTCAATCGGGTTGCCCTATTGCAGCACCAAGTGCAAACAAGTTTGGACGTATTAGCCCCACAACTGCCCAGCACGTAAGGAAATATCTCCCGGAAGTTGATTATATTCTCGACGGCGGAAAAACGAAAGTCGGTATTGAATCAACAATAATTACGCTTACCGAAAAAGGTTTTGTAATCTTGCGAAATGGATTTATTACCCGCGAAGACCTTGAGGCAATATTACCATTCGACGAAACATATGCCGAGAATAAACTGGCGGCACCGGGAATGCTAAAATCTCACTATAGTCCTGCGAAGCCAATTTATATTTTATCAGAAAAAGTGAGCAAGGCAATAGACAAATCGAATGCCGGACTGCTGTCGTTTAGCGGGCAATACGATAATGAATATAAAGTTGTATTTAGATTAACAGAAAGCAAATCGCTCAAAGAATGTGCAGTCAATCTGTTCTTTGGTATGCACTTTCTCGAAGAAAGCGAAGTAGGCTGCATTGTGGCAGAACCCGTTCCTGAAATTGGGATAGGAATAGCAATAATGGAAAGATTACGAAAAGCCGCGTATGATTACGAAAATATGCTTAGTAAAGATTAACTTGAAAAAGTGAATAAATAAAAAAAGAGGCTGATTGTGTGTCAGCCTCTTTTTGCAATATGGAAATTGTAATTATTTTTCTTCGTTGTGGTCGTGATCGTGATCGTGGTCGTGATCGTGGTGATGATCGTGTTTATGAGCTAAATTATGAGCAACAGCCTGATAATAAGAAAGGTTAGTAACAATCATTTTCTTCACTTTTTCGTCGGCATCAACGTTGTTGGTGGTAACAACTGATTTCAGGTATCCGATGACTTTATCGGTAAGAAGCTTATTAATTAGGTTAGTGCGTTGTTTTTCATCAAGATTTTTGAGCACTTCGAGTGAACCCATTTCGCGGGGCAAGCCAACCTGCTCGAAGTAATCGGCAACGTCTTCGTCTTCCAAATTAAGCTGCTCTTTCTTGATTATTTCGGCTGAAACAATTTCGAAGACATATTGACGACGAATTTCTTCCTTGAGTGGAGTTAGAAATTCCTCGTTCTGGGCAAGCTCGTCCGGATTCAGGTTGTGTTTTTTAGCGTGCATTTCGATAGCATTTTTTACACTTTCGTTGAGCAGACTTTGAGGAATTGAAATATCTTTGTATTGCTCGACAATTTTTTTATAAACGTTATTTTCAAAATCTACATTTTCGTAATGGTCGAGATGGTTTTGAATGAAAAGAGAAATATCTTCGCGTAGATCTTCAATAGAATTAAATCTGTTGTTGCTGATTTCAGCAATTTTATCTTCGGTAAGTTCAGCAGGTTCAATTTTATCAATTTTGTTAATTTTAATTTTGAAAATTTCATTTTGGCGAAGTGGATCTACTTCTGCAAAGTCAATTTCGAATTGGTCGCCAACTTTTTTATTTAAAAAGAATTGTTTGAATTGTTCCGGGAAATCATACGAGAACAGATAAATCACGTTATTAGGCATATCTTGGAGCACTTTTCCGGTTTCTTTTTCAACAGACTGGAAATCGCCATAGATAATGACATCGTAGTTTTCAACTGTATCGGTTTCTGATTTTTTGCCGAGTTCGAGTTCAAGCTTATGCAAAACGTAGTCAATATCTTGTTCATCCGGAACATAAACGATCTGATCGACGGTCAATTCTTTGAAATCTATCAAATCGAGTTTAGGATGTTGTTCAAATTCGAGGATAGCACTAACGTTTTCCTCATCAATTTTGAAATCTTTCAGAACAGGCGAGGAAACAAGTTCGAGTTTTTCCTGTTCGACATATTTGCTGAAAACGTCCTGAGTATGGTCGAGGCAAATATTATAGAGGACTTCGTTTCCGAAGCGTTGTTTGATGAGATTCATCGGGACTTTGCCTTTGCGAAAACCTTCAATCTGATAGTTACGTTGAAGATTGGTCAGCTCTTGCTCAATTTTGTCATCGACTTCACTTTTAGGAAAACTCACTTCGAACGAGAAGAGGGTATCGCTCAATTTGTTGAATTTAGTTTCCAATTTGTGCAACCTTATTTATTAATAAAAAACAGTGCGGACGGAGAGACTCGAACTCTCACGGGTCGCCCCGCTAGATCCTAAGTCTAGTGCGTCTGCCAATTCCGCCACGTCCGCAACAATTACAAAATACAAAGTTACAGAAAAAAATCTAATTGAAAAAATAAAATATTATAATTATTAAATATAGAGAAAAAAGTCAACGAATCGTGTAAAAATAATTTGTTTTTTTGGAAAAAATTTTTTATATAGACTTGGAATAAGAATTTGAAGTCTGATTTAAGGTGAGGTATGAATAAATTTTTCGAGTTGATAAAGAGATTAATGCCTCCAAAAGGCTGGAAACTTACAGTTGCAATAAGTCTGGGTGTGCTTGCCGGACTATCGGCAACTGCTTTTCATATATCGAATGCAACGTCGTATTTATCGGACGACCCGCGAGCCTGTATAAACTGCCATGTAATGTATCCGCAGTATGCGTCCTGGCAGCATAGCAGTCATCGCGAAAGGGCAAATTGTAACGATTGCCATGTGCCACACGATAATTTTCTTCGAAAGTATTATTTCAAAGCATCGGACGGAAGGCGTCACGCAACGATTTTCACACTAAGAATGGAACCGCAGGTTATTAGAATTAACGAGCCGGGCAAGGCTGTTGTTCAAGAGAACTGCATACGTTGCCATTTAAATCAGATAAATCACGTTACAGCTGTGCAGGTAACCGGGAAAAATTACAAAGAAGGAAAAGGGCATTTATGTTGGGATTGCCACAGGGAAGTGCCGCACGGGCGAGTATCAAGCCAGGCATCGACTCCTAATGCTATTGTCCCATCGTTGCCGAAACCTGCACCTGATTGGTTAATGCAACTAATAGAATAATTCACAATATAGATGAGGAACAAATGAGCGAAAATTCTACAAAAAAAATGAAGCCTTGGGTGTATTGGTTGCTTTTTGCAATCACATTCATTGTTGTATTCATTATTGGAATGCTAACAGCATCGATAATGGAAAGACGAACAGAGACTGTTGCACGGGTGGATTTAGTAAGAAATCTACCGGAATACGAACCAAGAAACGAAGTGTGGGGAGAAAATTTTCCAAGACAGTATGAATCATATTTAAAAACACTCGACACATCATTCAGAAGTCCGTATATGGGGTCGGCACACATAGACTACTTAGAAGAGTATCCTGAACTTGTGGTAATGTGGGCGGGATATGCTTTTTCTCGCGAATATAATCAAGGGCGAGGGCACGCTTACGCAGTAACTGACGTTCGGAATATATTGAGAACAGGCGGGATAGAATGGAGCCCGCAGCCGGCAACTTGCTGGACTTGCAAAAGCACAGATGTGCCGCGGCTAATGAAGAAAGTAGGAGTTGCTGAGTTTTATAGCAAAAAGTTCACCGATTTCGGGAGTGAAGTAGTAAATCCAATAGGATGCCAAGATTGCCACGACCCCAAAACGATGAATTTAAGGATAACGCGTCCGGCACTTACAGAGGCACTATCCCGCAGAGGATTCGACATTAAGAATGCTACACATCAGGAGATGCGTTCGCTTGTTTGTGCACAATGCCACGTTGAGTATTATTTCCAAAAACCGACGAACTATCTTACTTTCCCTTGGGACAAGGGATTTTCGGCAGAAGAGATGGAAGCATATTACGACGAGATGAATTATTATGACTGGATACATCCGCTGAGCAAAGCAAAAATGCTCAAAGCTCAACATCCTGATTACGAACTTTATATGACAGGTATTCACGCACAGCGCGGAGTTGCTTGTGCAGACTGCCATATGCCATACAAGGTAGAAGGCGGTTCGAAATTCACAGACCATCACGTTCGCAGCCCGCTTGCCAATATTGCTAATTCGTGCCAGGTGTGCCACAGAGAAAGCGAGAAGCAATTGATGGAGGACGTCGTTTCGCGGCAAAATAAAGTGATGGAGTTGCGACGGCTCGCTGAGAAGTCTATTGCAGCAGCTCATATTGAAGCTCAAAAGGCTTGGGAAGCAGGTGCGACAGAGCAAGAAATGGAACCAATCCTGAAATTAATTCGTAGTGCTCAATGGAGATGGGATTGGGTGGCTGCAGCCAACGGAGTTGGATTTCACGCCCCGGTTGAAGCTTTGAGAATACTTGGTACGTCTATACAACGTGCTGAACAAGCCCGCGGAATGTTGCAGGTTGTGTTTGTCCGGCATAATGTACCAATTCCGGTGAAACTGCCGGATGTATCGACAAAAGAATTAGCTCAGAAATATATTGGGCTCGATATGGACAAGGCTCGAAAAGACAAAGAAAACTTTTTGCGAACAGTTGTTCCAGAATGGGATAGAATAGCTAAAGAAAGACAAGGAACATTGATGAAATACGAGTATAAGCGTTAAAAATTAAATTGATTTTCCTAAAAACGCAGGGTTTGTTTGCTCGAACTCTGCGTTTTTTATTTTCTAAAACACTTTTTGCTGTTTAGTAAAAAAATAATTTAGGTCAAACAAATAATAATTCTATTCGTTTTAATAAATATAATTACATTCGGGCGGACTTTTTAAGCAGAGTAACTTTGCTTATGGAATATTGTCGTTCGGCAATAATTTCGAGATTGTCCGGAATAATCAAGGTGTTAGCAATACCGTATTCGATAGAAACAATTGCATCAACAGGAACAAACCGGCTCGCAGATACGCTCGAAACAATATCATTAATCACATTATTTTTGTATGGAGGATCGACAAAAATCAAATCAATATTTTGACTGACTTTGTCTGAAAGCAGGAATTTTTCGGCTCGGTGAAGTGAGAGCTGGTATTTTTGACGTTCAACTTTGAATGCTTCGACAACATTTTTTACAAAATCGAGCGATTGCCTGGAAATATCGACAAAATAAGCAAATGAAGCGCCACGGCTCAATGCTTCGATAGCCATAGATCCTGTGCCACAACACAAATCGCACACAACAAGGTCTTCGAAATCAATAAAATTAGAAATAATATTGAAAATAGTTTCGCGCATAGCGTCTTGCGTGGGGCGCACATTTTGGGGAACTTTTCCCGGAATATTTCTACCTTTGTAAATACCGCTGATAATCCGCATCAGAACAATTTAACTCTTTGGTGGTAAACAGGCAACGCTCCGCCAACGCAAGGCGGGTAAATCTGGAAGGTGCGGGAGCAATACTGACGATCGCGCTCGGAAAGCTGAGTGCGCATCATACGGAATGGGTTCAAACGTTTAGCTTCGAGTCCTAAAATCATAGCAGTTTCCCAGCACATCATAAAATTGTCTTTTGTAAGGTTTGCACCAAAGAAAAAGACAGCATCAATAGTTGCAGCAGCTTCGGTTAAGATTTTTTGCAGTTCTTTCTCGATAATTTCACTGATTTGGTCGGTGCTCGCAAAAGAAGCAAGGTTGTAGTAGCCGGGAATACCATTTTTGCTTAAACTAATATCAATAAATTTATTCTGAATGCTTGCAAGCACAACGTTTTTGTCCCACAGTTCAGGATAATTATATCGGAAAGCGTTGTGAGCATTAATCTGACTAATATCGATACTATTGGCAAACGGAAGATTTAAATCTTTAAGAAGTTGAGTGGCAGCGCTTAAAATATCGTTCGGGACGATAACACAGAGAAGCATTTTTTTTCCGTTAAGCATCGGGGCAAGCGGAACAACAGTAGTAGCGAAGTCGTCGAAAGTAAATTGTGGGAAATTCTGCCTTATTTCAAAATTCACGAGTTTTTTTATGTCCTGCACAGATAAATCATCGTCGCCGGGGATTTTGCTAACAAAAACGTTATCGGCAGGCAAGGTAATTGAGACGCGGTTATAATCATCGCCGATTTCATATAATATCGAGGACAATTCCTGAATACCGAGCATCGATTCATCTGATTCGATGTTTTCCAAATCGATTCTATTATCGGTTGCGTTCAAATAGACAAGTTCAAGTCCTTCGTCTTTCATATCAACTAAAGTAACGTAAGTCCTATCAATATTATAAAAAACCGAGATTGTTTTGTTCATATAAAAAATAATGTTAATGAATAATTGAGAAATAAATTTACAAAAATATCAAACATTCTTAAATAAAATTTCGGCATTTTTTTTCAAACCTTGAAGTTTTTTTCTTTTAATTGGGCTACGGCGAAATCGTTCGGAGAATTGTTGTTGCGTCATACTCAATATTTCAATCAGGTTGAGGGCAGTTTCTCCATTGCGGGGATAAAATCGTGTCTCTTGTGTGTAATTATTCTTTTTATTGTATGGGCACACTTCCTGACAAATATCGCAACCGAAAAGGCGTGAACCGAATTTGCCTGAAATTTCCTGTGGAGGCGTGACTTCCGGTTTTGCTTCGATATTCCAATATGCAAGACAGCGTCGAGCATCAACAACTTTAGGTTGGACAATAGCACCGGTTGGGCAGGCAAGCAGGCATCTCTGACAAGTTCCACAATAGTCTTTGGCTGGGGTGTCGGGTTCAAGTTCGAGCGAAACAAGCACAACGCACAGAAAAATATAAGAGCCTAATTCTGAATTAATGATATTGCCGTTTTTCCCTTGCCAACCAACTCCGCTACGGACAGCCCAGGCACGTTCGAGAACTGGACCTGTATCAACATAAATTTTATACTCGAAATCCTCTTTTTCGCTTAATTTTTGCATAATTAAGGACGCTTTTTCCTTTAAGACGTCGTGATAGTCGTCGCCCCAGGCATATCGGGCAATGTATCCAACAGGTTCGCTTGCTGCCGGATATTCGAATGGTGTTTTGTAGCTATGGGCAAGCACAATTATGGTTTTGGCAGTTGGCAGAATTTCAAGCGGGTTTTTCCTTTTTTCCAGATACTTGGTCAAATAATGCATATCAGCCTCGAAGTCAAGCTCGAGCCAATGGAGATAGTGTTGAAATTCAATATCGAGCGGGCGAGCAGCAGCAAACCCGCAATGTCCGAAACCGAAATCGTTAGCAAGTTTTTTTATGTAATGTTTCAAATCGTCCAAATTTATCGGCGAACTTTTTTATAATGGTTTATCAGACCGTTTGTGGAACTATCGTGAGAAGAAACATAGCCATCGCCGGCAAGTTCAGGCAAAATTCTTTTAGCAAGCTGCTTGCCGAGTTCCACACCCCACTGGTCGAAAGAATTGATGTTCCAGATAACACCTTGAACAAAAACTTTATGTTCGTAGAGAGCAATCAGTTTGCCCAGAGTATTAGGGTTAAGTTCATCGAGCAAAATAGTGTTAGTCGGGCGGTTACCTTCGAATACTTTGTGGGGCAGAAGCATTTGAATTAAGTTTTCATCATTGAATTGCTGACGTAGTTCGAGCAGTGCTTCATCTTTGGTTTTTCCTTTCATCAAAGCTTCGGTTTGAGCGAAGAAATTAGCAAGCAAAATCGGGCGATGTTCGCCAATTTCGTTTTGGCTATTAACTGCGGCGATAAAATCTGCCGGCACCATCCGGGTGCCCTGATGCAGGAGTTGGAAAAACGAATGCTGTGAGTTTGTGCCAATTGTTCCCCAGATAATCGGACCTGTTTTATAAGAAACTTTTTGCCCGTTACTATTGATATATTTGCCGTTGCTTTCCATATCGAGTTGCTGCAAAAATTCAGGGAAGCGAACCAAATACTGGTCGTAAGGAATAATTGCATAGCTTTCGGCACCGAAAAAGTTATTATACCAGATGCCGAGCAAAGCCATCAAAACAGGAATGTTTTTTTCAAATGGTTCGTTGCGGAAATGACAATCGATTTCGTATGCTCCGCGAAGTAGCTTTTCGAAATTGTCGTAGCCGACGTATAGAGCACAAGAAAGTCCGATGGCAGACCAAAGAGAGTAGCGACCGCCAACCCAGTCCCAGAAGTGGAACATATTGTTCGGATTAATCCCGAATTCGACACAGGCTTTTTCGTTTGTAGAGAGAGCAACGAAGTGTTTTTCGATGTCTTTTTCTTTTGCACCACAATGCTTTAAGAACCAATTTTTTGCTGTATTGGCGTTTGTAAGAGTTTCCTGAGTTGTAAAAGTTTTAGAAGCAATAATAAACAAAGTAGTTTCAGGATCTAATTTTTTTAATGTTTCGACAATATCGGTGCTATCGACATTAGAAACATAATGAACGCGAAGAACGTCTCCCGAAAATGGTTTCAGTGCATTTGAAACCATAGCCGGACCCAAGTCTGAACCACCTATTCCAATATTGACGACGTCGGTAATTCGTTTTCCGGTGAGCCCAAGCCAGGAGCCAGAGCGAACCGCATCGGAAAATTTTTTAATGTGGTGAAGCACACTTCGGACGCCCGGCATAACGTCCTGCCCATCAACGTAAACAGGTTCGTCGGAGAAGTTTCTCAAAGCAACGTGCAAAACTGCCCGATTTTCGGTAAAGTTGATTTTTTCGCCGCGAAACATTGCATCGATTTTTTCTTTCAGTTTTGCACTGTAAGCAAGATTGAGCAATAGTTCAATAGTTTCATCGGTGATTATGTTTTTCGAGTAATCGAAGAGAATGTCTTTTAGCCTGATTGAATACTTATCGAAGCGGTTGCCATCGGAAGCGAAGAAGTCTCGCATATGATACCTGCCAATTGAAGCATAGTGTTTCTCAAGGGCTTTCCATTCATCAGTTTGAGTGATAGGCATAGGACACCTTTATTTTGTTTGGAAAAATTCGGGAAAAAGGAGTTCTTCGATAGCTTCGCACCACAAGTGTGCAATAAATATGTGAGTTTCCTGAATTCTTGCAGTATTGGAAGAAGGGACAATTACTGATAAATCGCATTCACTTTTAATTGTTCCGCCGTCTTTGCCGAGCAAACCAATAGTGCGAACTCCCATTTTGCGGGCAGCGATTGCTGCACGAAGGACATTTTCGCTATTGCCACTTGTAGAGATTGCGATAAGGCAGTCGCCCGGGCGTGAGAGTGCTTCCACCTGCCGGGCAAAAACATTATCAAAACCGATATCGTTGCCGCCGGCAGTGAGGATGGAAGAATCGACAGTAAGAGCAATTGCAGCAAGAGCAGGGCGATTGATATGACTGCGCAGCCGGACAACAAGTTCGGCGGCGATGTGCTGACTATCGGCAGCACTGCCACCATTGCCACAGATTAAAATTTTGCCACCGTTGCGTAACGTTTCGGCAAGCAGATTAGCGGATTTCCCGATTTCAGAACTACACAATTCGGCAGTTCTCTGTTTTGTTTCTATTGTTTCTTTTAAGCTATGGAATAATTTTTTTTCGAAATCAAGCATAAGGCTCTCCTTTAAGCTAAAAAACGTTTCAATATTGCGAGCAATTCTTCCCGACCTTGCATTTTTACAGAGGAATAGGGAAGCACTTCAACAGCGAAGTGGCACTGCGAGACAAGATGTTCGAGTTGCTGTTTTCGTTCTTCGACGGCTTTTTTGCTGATTTTGTCGCACTTGGTCAGGATAATAAGATAATTACGTCCGGCAAATTCGAGACGCTCGATTGTTTCTAAATCTTGCTCCATTGGGTCGTGTCTGGAATCGACAAGGACGCAAACAAGTTTCAGATTGTCCCTGTTTTCGAGATAGTGCCAGTTCAGAGCAGTCCATTTAAGCCGCAAATCTTTGCCAACAGCAGCATAGCCAAAGCCAGGCAAATCAGCAAAAATCCATTTTTCATCAACAAGGAAAAAGTTGATTTCTTTAGTTTTGCCGGGTGTGGAGCTTGTTTTAGCAAGCCTGTTATTCAGAACAATACTATTTAGCAGGGACGATTTCCCGACATTGGAACGCCCGCAGAAAGCTACCTCCGGAAGAGCAAGCTTCGGGAATTGAGCAACATTGCTCGCACCGATAATAAATTCAGCATTAAGTTGTTTCATAAATTCATCTTTGATTAATGTAAATTAACGATAATACAAATGTATTATTCTAAATTACTTAATTAACAAATAACAAGTTAAGAATAATAAATCAGTTATTAAGAAAAAATAATTAATAAATGAATAATAAGTTAATAAATATTAATATATAATAATTAACACAATATAGGCATATACATTGCGTTTTGAAAAATGTATGCTCAAACAGATTAGTACATATTACAAGTTCTTAGTTGCTATAGCAATTATAGTATTTTCTTTACTTTGTCAGGCTTACGTAGGTTATTCCCAAAATAAAAAAATATTAATATTGCATTCGTATCACAGAGGATTAAAATGGACAGATGAAGAAGACCGGGGCATTCGCTATGCGCTTAAATCACTCAGATACACAGAAATATTCACCGAATATTTAGATACAAAGAGACATTTTAGCGATGAGTATTTAGAGTTAAAAAAGAAGGAATTATTATATAAGTTTGCCGATGAAAAATTTGATGTAGTAATAACTACCGACGATGATGCATTTAATTTTGTATTGAACTACAAAGACACAATATTCAAGAGTTCGCCATTAGTATTTTGCGGAGTAAATCATTTAAAGAAAGAGACTTTAGAAAAAATCAAAGGAATTGCTACAGGCATTTCCGAAGCTTTTGATATTGGCAAAACATTTGATTTAATGCTTAAACTTCATCCCAAAACTAAACGAATACACATAATAAACGATACTTTGTCGGAAACAGGCAAAGGGAACAGAAGAGCCTTGAACGAAGTAATACCGCAGTATTCGAAAAAAGTAGAATTTAGATTTCTTGATAATCTAACAATAGAAGACCTTTTGTACGAAGTATCTCAAATACGTTCTGATGAGGATTTGATTTTCTTAATGACGTTCAATCGTGATGCTGCAGGCAAGGCAATATCATATGATGAAAGCGTTGAGTTAATTGCAGCAGCTACGATTGTGCCAATTTATGGAGTATGGGATTTTTACCTTGGGAAAGGAATAGTTGGCGGGTGTTTGACAAGTGGATATTATCAAGGGCAGATTGCAGGAGAAATGGCAATAAAAATATTGGAAGGTGAAAAAATCGAGAAACTTCCTGTTAGGCACAACGGAATAAATAAATATATGTTTGATTACAATTATTTAATCAAATATGATATTAATCCTAATGAATTGCCTCCCAATAGTGTAATAATCAATAGCCCGAAATCATTTTACGAAATGAACAAAGCTGTTGTGTGGTTTTTGTTTATAGTGATTTTGCTTTTGCTGATAATAATTTCAATCCTTATTCGAAGCCGCAGAGTGCAGAAGCAACTCAATTTAGAAATTATGAAAAGCGAGGCAAAATATCGCAACTTGTATGAAACTATGCCGAATGGATATTACCGCTCTACTCCGGATGGACGGTTTGTAGATGCAAACCCTGCATTTGTAAAGATGCTTGGATATGATAGTATAGAAGAGCTCAAATCGGTATATATTCCAGAAGCGTTGTATGTAACTCCAGAAGAAAGAGAAACAGTTTTGCAACAAAGTTCGATGTTTAGTAGCTCAGTAGAAGTATATAGGTTAAAGAAGAAAGATGGAACTATAATTTGGGTTGAAGACCATCCACGATACATTAAAGACGAGAATGGCAATATAATTTTCCACGAAGGTATTTGCAGAGATATTACTGATAGGAAAAAAGCAGAAGAGGAGATCCTCGAACTAAACCGGACACTTGAAAAGAAGGTTCAGCAAAGAACATCTGAATTAAAACAGGCATTAGAAAGTTTAGAAGTATCGAACTACGAATTGAAAACATTGAACGAAGAAATTGCACGCGAAGGTATGCGTTTATCTGAACTTAACGATAAACTTTTGCGTTCTGAGGAAGAACTAAAAAAGATAAACGATACCAAAGATAAGTTCTTCTCTATTGTTGCCCACGACTTGCGTAATCCGATTGGTTCATCGAGAAGCCTTTTAGAGACATTACTATTATATTATGATGAGATGAGTTCCGATGAACTGAAAAATATGCTGAATGTAATGTATGAAACTACCAAACGCACTTACGAGATGCTGGAAAATTTGCTGACGTGGGCAAGGGCACAGATGAGAAAAATTGAATTTTTGCCATTTGTGCAACCATTATTTGGAGTAGTGGAACGGAATGTTAAACTCTTCCAGCAATCTGCAAATAATAAAGAAATTAATATTAATAATTTAGTTCCAAGCGAACTTGTAGCTTATTTTGATACAAATTTGGTAGATACAATAATCAGGAATCTATTGAGCAATGCGATAAAATTTACACCACAATATGGGACAGTTTTAATTGGAGCAGACGAAAATTTTGACGAGAACTATATTGTTGTGTTTGTGAAAGACAGTGGTGTTGGGATAAGCAAAGAACGGTTAGAAAAGCTATTTGAGATGTCGATGGCTCGCTCTACACAAGGAACATCGGGCGAACGAGGTTCGGGCTTAGGGCTTTTGCTGTGCAAAGAATTTGTGGATATGTCCGGTGGGCAAATCTGGGCAGAAAGTGAGCCAAACAATGGCACCGTAATATATTTTACATTACCTAAACAAGGTAAAAACATCAATATTTAATTGTAATTTTTGGCACAATATTTTCTATGAAGTCGTATAATTTAAATATTCATCTATTACGACTTGAAATGAAAAAGAAGAAAGAGTCTATTGTTTGGTACGTTGCAATAGTTTTAGTTGCGATAATCGGAATATTTGCTGTATATAAATTATTGAAATACGAAGATAGTAAGCTTCGGCAAAATCATCTTACAAACGCATTATTTATCTCAAAGATAATACAAAATGGAGACCAATTTTTACTTTCCGGAACAAAGGACGATATAAATAATCCTTATTATAGACAAATCAAATCGCGTGCTTACGAAATTTTCAAGATAAACAAAAAATACAGATATATCTACGCATACAATCGAAACGAAGAAGGTCAGATTTATTTTTATTTCGATTGCGGAAACAATCTTAAACTACGCAAAAAAGAGGCAACCCCGGGCGACATCTATAAAGATGCCCCGGAAGGTTTCTTTGCTGTATTAGATGAGCAAAGACCAGTAGTGGTTGGACCATACAGCGATGAGTGGGGAACATTTGTTAGTGCGGTGGTGCCAATTGTAAATCCCAATACAGGCGAAATTGACGGAGCAATTGGAGTTGATATAGACGCAAGCACTTGGTATTTTGATGTAATCAGCAGCAGTGCATTGCCAATAGCGGTCGTATTTATTTTCGTTATTGTGTTCCTTTACAGAAACATGAAAAATCAGGCAAAAATCACCAATTTAATTAAAGAAAACGAGGAAAAATACCGGCGTTTAGCTAATAATATAAATGATGTAGTAATTACAATAAACTTAGATAAACAAATTACATACGTAAGTCCTTCGGTTTTTAAATCATTTGGCTTTACAATCAGCGAGTATAAAAGCAAATCATTTAGTAATCTATTTACTGAGTATTCCTGCCAGAAAATTGAGCAAGCATTCGAAGAGTTGTTGAAAGAACGAAACGGGAAAAACAGATTTATTGAAGTGGAGCATTTCAAGGCTGATGGTGAAAAGATATGGGTTTCGCTCAATATCTCATTGCTGTATGATGAGGATAAAGAGGTTATAGGTTTTATTGGCACTATTCGCGATATTCATAGCAGAAAAATTGCTGAACAACAACTTCAGGAAATCAACAAAAATCTTGAACAAATAATCAAAGAGCGGACAAAAGAACTGAATGATACATTGCAGCAACTCGAAGAATCTAATTATGAACTCAAAATGCTGAACGAAAATTTATCGAATGAATCGAAAAAATTGGTTGAATTGAATGAAAAATTAATGGACTCAGAGCAAAAATTACGATATGCAAATGAAACCAAAGATATGTTCTTTTCAATAATAGCACACGATTTGAGAAATCCGTTTGTAACTTTGATAAATAATGCTGAGCTCTTGGATAGATTCTATGAAAAAATGAGCGATAGCGAACGAAAAAAAGCTATTCACAATTTGAAGAATGCTTCTAAGAACACTTATCATCTGTTAGACAATCTGCTTGTTTGGTCCCGTTCGCAGATGGGCACAATTGAATTTGCCCCGTACGAATTTAATCTGAAAAATTTACTTTTGGAAGTAAAGTTGATTTCACAGCCGCAGGCAACTGCAAAGAACATAGAAATTGATATTGAAGTGCCAGACGACGTAATGGTGTTTGCCGACGAAAATATGCTTGGGACTGTTTATCGGAATCTTGTAACGAATGCGATAAAATTCACGCATCGTGGCGGACGGGTGCTTTTGGGAAGCAAGCCAGCAAAGAAATCGCAGATATGCTTGTTTGTGAAAGACACAGGCATTGGAATAGATGAGGACAATTTACCGAAACTATTCAGTTTAGATAAAAAGATTTCGCGTCCCGGAACGGAAGGCGAAATGAGCACAGGGCTTGGGCTTATTGTTTGCAAGGAATTCATAAACAAGCACGGTGGAGAAATCTGGGCTGAAAGTGAAATTGGCAAAGGAACAACTTTCTATTTCACCCTTCCAATACAAGATATTTCAAAGAATTAGAGGATATAGGAAGTTATTTTGTAGAGATGCAATTTCTTGCATCTCTACAAAACTTCGGCAAATTTAATTGAGACGCTCATAATGCGTCTTTTCTTTTATACGTTTAGTTCACGAAGAAGGGCTTGGCGTTCAATTTCTAACTGACGGATTTTTCTATCAATATTATCGAGTTCCTCTGGCAAAGAATCAATTTCCAGACGCAGCTTGCTTGCAGCTTCGTCGATAAGGTCAATTGCTTTGTCGGGCAAGAATCTATCGGTGATGTAGCGGTTCGATAGTTCTGCAGCAGCAACAATTGCTCCGTCTGTAATACGAACTCCGTGGTGAACTTCGTATTTTTCTTTCAATCCGCGCAAAATAGAGATAGTATCCTCGACATCTGGTTCATCGACGAACACTTTCTGGAAACGGCGTTCCAAAGCAGCGTCTTTTTCAATGTATTTTTGATATTCATCCAAAGTAGTAGCACCAATGCAGTGCAATTCGCCACGCGCAAGCGCTGGCTTTAAAATATTCGCTGCGTCCATACTTCCGCCGGAAGTTGCTCCTGCACCAATCAAAGTGTGTAATTCATCGATAAACAGTATAATTTCGCCTTCGCTTGCTGTTACCTCGCGAATAACGGCTTTGAGACGCTCCTCGAATTGTCCACGGAAGCTTGTTCCTGCAATCAAAGCACCCATATCAAGGGCTACAATTTGCTTTGTTTTCAGGTTTTCAGGGACGTCTCCGGCAACGATACGCTGAGCAATTCCCTCGACAATAGCTGTTTTGCCAACGCCGGGGTCGCCAATCAGCACAGGATTATTTTTTGTGCGACGCGAGAGCACCTGCAGAACACGCCGTATTTCGTCCTCGCGCCCGATAACGGGGTCGAGCTTGCCTTTCATTGCCTCTTCGTTAAGCAGTCGTCCGTATCGCTTCAGGGCTTGATACTTGTCTTCCGGGTTTTGGTCGGTAACACGCTGGTTGCCACGCACTTCGCGAAGCACTTTAAGCACATTTTCTCTTGAAACGCCTTGCTGATTCAGCAGACTACCGAGTTCGTTCTTTTGCTCGGACAAAGCAATCAGAATATGCTCTGTGCTTACGTATTCGTCTTTCAATTCATTTGCGACTTTGAAGGCAATATCGAAAGTTTGATTAAGTTGCGGAGAAACATACTGGTTGCTACCTGTCGCACCGCTTACTTTTGGGGTTTTATCCAGCAATTCAGTAATTTTTACTTTCAGAAAAGTGAGATTAACACCCAGCTTTGCAAGAATATCGGGAATAATTCCGCTTGCATCCTGCACCATTGCAGCAAACAGATGAATTGGCTCGATTGCTTGATTGCCATTGCTTTCGGCAATTTCGCGAGCCGCCTGAACAGCTTCCTGCGCCTTTAAAGTTAATTTTTGTAAATTCATATATACCTCCTATTATTTTTCTATATAGACGAAAAGAATTATGAAAAAATTTAAATTTTTTATTTTGCTCAAATTAATTATGTGTTTGTTTCGTCAAAAATCATAATTAGTTACAATTAAACAAATTCTCAAATAATTCAAGGATCATAAAATGAAAGTTGATGTTGTAATGCCAAAGATGGGCGAATCGCTCCAAGAAGGCACAATTATTCGTTGGTTCAAGAAAGTTGGCGACGCTATTGAAAGGGATGAAATGATTTTAGAAATTTCTACTGATAAAGTTGATACCGAAGTTCCTGCACCGGTCGGCGGTGTGCTTGCCGAAGTGGTTGTCCCCGAAGGAACAACTGTTGAAGTCGGAACTGTGATAGCACGGATAGAAACAGAAGGTTCAGCAATTCCGGAACAAGTTGCCGAAGCAAAGCCTGCGGCTGAGACGCCTGCACCGGCTTCCCCTGCACCAGCACCTGCACCTGCGTCGGGACAAACTGCAAGTGGCAATCTTGTTGATGTTGTAATGCCAAAGATGGGCGAATCGCTCCAGGAAGGCACAATTATCCGTTGGTTCAAGAAAGTTGGCGATGCAATTGAAAGGGATGAAATGATTTTAGAAATTTCTACTGATAAAGTTGATACCGAAGTTCCTGCACCGGTCGGCGGTGTGCTTGCCGAAGTGGTTGTCCCCGAAGGAACAACTGTTGAAGTCGGAACTGTGATAGCTCGAATAGCAACGAGCGGAGCAGTCGTTCCAAGTGCCACAGTAGCTAAAGCTCCGGAACCGAAACAAGAACAAACTCCTGTTGTTCAGCAAACTGAGTCGCAGCCAACGACAAGCGTTCCGTCAGTTGAGGCAAAAACTTTTGAAATACCGGCTCGCTACGGTGAAAAGTTCTTTTCGCCGCTTGTTCGTGAGATCGCCAAGCAAAACAAAGTATCGCTCGAAGAATTGCTTACTATCAAAGGTACTGGTAGCGAAGGCAGAATTACCAAAGACGATTTACTGAAATATATAGAAAACAGAGGCAAAGCTCCGGCAGCACCGCAAACGGCGCCGTCTGTTGCAGTACAGCCGAAAGCACCAGCTACGCCAGCTGTTCGCGAAACTGTTACCATTACAGAAAGCAAGCAACCAGCAAAACCGATTGTCTATAATGATGCTGATGTAGAAATTATCCCAATGGATCGTGTTCGTCAGCTTATAGCAGAGCATATGGTGCATTCGAAGCATACTTCGGCACACGTAACAAGTGTAGGCGAAGCAGATGTAACCGGAATTGTTCGTTTCCGTGAGAAATTTAAGCAGGAATTCGAAAAGCGTGAAGGTATAAAACTTACATACACTCCTTTCTTTGCACTCGCGGCAATAGAAGCCACAAAGAAATTCCCAATGGTGAATGTTTCGGTAGATGGGAAAAATATTATTCGACACAAGCGAATTAATTTGAGTTTTGCAACAGCACTCGACGACGGAAATTTGATTGTTCCGGTAATCAAAAATGCCGAAGGTTTGAATTTAACAGGGCTTCAGAAAGCGATAACTGATTTATCAACCCGGGCTCGTACCAAAAAACTACTTCCTAATGAAATAGAAGGCGGAACCATAACAATAACAAATGTCGGCACTTTCGGAACATTATTCGGAACGCCCGTGATAAATCAGCCGCAAGTAGCAATAATGGGAATTGGAGCTATTAAGAAGCGTCCGGTTGTGAAAGAATTCGACGGAGAGCACTTAATAGTAGTAAGAGATATGGCTTATGTTTCGATAACATACGACCATCGGGTAATTGACGGGATGCTTGCAGGTATGTGGCTTGCCGAAGCAATCAGAATACTCGAGAACATGAATGAAGATACAATTTTGCTATAAATCATTAAAATAAAAAAAGAAAACCTGCGAAGTAGTGAGCTTCGCAGGTTTTTTGTTAATAACAGGATCTATTATACCCAGCCACGAAGTTTGCAAGCTTCTGCAACGCGTGAAATTGCAATCATATAAGCAGCATCACGCATATAAATGTTGCGAGTGCGGGCAAGATTTGAAACAGCGTGGTAAGCTTCAGTCATCTTGCGGTCTAATTTTTCAAGAACTTCTTCTTTGGACCAGAAGTAGTTCATATTGCATTGAACTTGTTCGAAATATGAGCAAGTAACGCCACCAGCGTTAGCCAAGAAGTCCGGAATTACCCAGATATTACGTGATTTAATAATTTCGTCTGCTTCCGGAGTAGTAGGACCATTAGCACCTTCTGCAATAATTTTAACAGATTTAGCCATCTTTGGGGCAGTTTCTGCATTGATTTGGTTTTCAATTGCAGCTGGGACTAAGATATCAACTTCTTGTTCGATCCAAGCTTCGCCAGGAAGAATTTCGTAGCCGAGTTCGCGAGCTTTGTTTACGTCAATTTCACCGAAGCGGTCAGTAATTGAAATCAATTCATCGAATTTAATACCGCTTGCTTTTTTGTAAGTGAATGATTTTTGTTCGTGATGGTTCCAGCAGGAAACGCAAACAGCAGTACCACCGAGTTCAGTATAGAGTTTCAAAGCGAATTGGCTAACGTTACCGAAGCCTTGGAAAGCAGCAGTTGTTTTTGCAATGTCTATGTTCATTTCTTTCAATGCTTCGCGAACAGTGTAGATAACACCAAAGCCAGTAGCTTCAGTTCTGCCGAGCGAACCACCAGCACCAAGAGGTTTACCGGTGATAAAGCCGGGAGCTTTGATGCCAGTAATTTTTTCGTATTCATCGAGCATCCAGATCATATGTTGACCAGTAGTCATCACATCAGGAGCAGGAACATCCTGAAGTGGACCAACAAGTGGAGCAACCGCACGCACCCAACCGCGGCAAATTTGCTCTTGTTCTCTCATTGATAAATTGTGTGGGTCGCAGATAACGCCACCTTTTCCACCACCAAGAGGAATATCTACAACAGCAGTTTTCCAAGTCATCCACATTGCGAGAGCACGAACTGTATCAATTGTTTCGTGTGGATGGAAGCGAATTCCGCCTTTTGCTGGTCCGCGAGCATCGTTATGCTGGCAGCGGAAACCACGGAACACTTTATAAGAACCATCATCCATACGAACAGGAATATTGAAATGAATTTCGCGGTTAGAGTTTCTTAACAAATCGCGAGTTGCTTGATCTAAACCTAATTTTTCTGCAACTTGGTCAAATTGTTGCTGAGCCATTTGAAACGGATTGAATGAACCAGTAGCCATAAATTCCTCACAATTTTTTTAAATAATCGGGTAATCCCGTTTATTAATTATAAATTAACAAATTTGTTTATTATAGTAATGCAATTTATGTAAATTTTCGATACGAAAAAACAAAATTTGAGTTTTATCGGAGAAACATAAATTAAAATTGCTTTCGTGAAATTAATTATTTCACACTCTCTCATTTTTCAGTTATTATAAATACTCTGAATTATTAATTTACAACACTGGCTAAGGACATCCGTTTATTTTACTAAGAACATCATTAGCATATATTCTTTTTACGATGCGAAAGGAAAAGAATATGAACTATTCTTAACAAAATTATTAGTCAAAATTAATTTGAATTTTTATGATTATTTCATATTTTCCAAGACATTAATCAGGTAGATTAGCAATTGAATTTAACTTTTTATGCTATTATTCAAATATGTAGTTGTATTCTAAAAATTGGAGAAAATTTATGAAACTTATTAACATTTTTGTTGTTATTGGATTGTTTACATTTACTTTATTTTTTTCTTCAATAGTAATCAAAGCACAGGATAATGAGGAGGCAACGGGATTAGAATTCACTTATGGGGCTGATTTAGTTAGTCGTTATATTTGGCGCGGCGGAGAGCTCGCCGGCGAGAACAACCCACAGTTTCAACCAACAGTTAATTTAACTTATTCTACTGAAAATGCCGGCTCTTTTAGCTTTGGGATTTGGTCGTCGTTTGGACTAAAAAAGAATTATATTGAAACTGATTTCACTTTGTCTTACAACATTTCAACTGATTTTGGCGAATTTGGAATTGCCTTTGCAGATTATCATTTCCCATATACCAAGAAGAAGTTTTTTGATTTTAAAGGCGACGGCGAAGGCTCGCACACAATAGAAGCGGCGTTTTCGTATGTGCCGACGCAGGAATTCCCAATAAAACTATTTCTTGCAAATAACCTGTGGAATGATATTCCAAATGATAATTCATTATATATCGAGGCAAGCTATCCGTTTGAGTTGCTTACGCTATCTTTCAATGCTTTTGTCGGGACAGCGAAAGGAAAAAGTTTTTATTATGGAGTGAATACAGATAAATTTGAATTAACAAACGCAGGTATTTCGGTTTCACGGGCAGTTAATTTTACAGAGGACTTTGCTTTGCAATTCGGACTGGACGAAATATATAATCAACATTTAAAGAAAAACTATATAGTTTTCAAAATTTCTTATTTTAAATAATCTTCTGGCAAAAAGCTATGGGTGGATTCATACAAAAAATATCATTAAAAAACATCAGTATTTTGGTGGGAATAGCAACAATTATAGAATTACTCCTGTTGTTATTTTCAACCAATCAAACTATGAAAATCGTAGCCTCGAATATTGCTACAATTGGTGGCAATATTTTTGCAATATTTATGATTATATGTGCTTTAAAAGCATCAGCAAAGAAATTTGATTATTACAGGTTCTGGCTTTTGCTTGCATTTGCTTTTCTTTTCAATTTAGCAGGGGAAGCGATTTATAATTATCTTGAAATTATTTCTCACCAAACGCCTTTTCCATCCATAGCAGATCCTTTTTATTTAGCTTTTTACCCGATAATACTTATTGCAATGTTTCTTTTTCCAACGGGCAAACATAGCACACAGCGAAAATACATTATTATTATTGAAATGCTTGTAGTACTGCTTTCATCACTAATGATTTTTACTGAATTCTTGTTTGGTCCGATACTTAATAATAATGAAAGCCTTTTGGAAAAAGTATTATCAATATTTTATCCGGCAGGAGATTTTCTTGTTCTATGGGCAGTAATTTACATACTTTTCAGCAAAATCAGCAAAGATGATACTAGGATAATATTTCTTCTTGCACTTGGTTTATTGATGTTTGTTTTTGCTGATATTATTTATTCGTTTCTCAATGCAGATAATCTATACTATACTGGACACATATCGGATATTACATATTTTATTGCATATGTATTTTGTGGACTTTCAGCTGTCGCTTTTGTTGAAAACACGCAAAAAGAAGCCTCAGATGAAAAGGCAACAGAAAACATTCAATGGATGGCATATAGTCCTTACATTTTTCTATTAATATCGATTTTTGCTTTCTATTATGTAGCCCGAAAAGAAACATACTTAAATCCTGATATTATAGGAACTTCAATAATTGCGATTGTTGTATTAATATTGCTTCGTCAGATATTATTTTTCCAGGAATTCAAGAAATTAAATATTGAATTAATAGAAAGCGAAAAGAAATACAAATTGATAACTGAAAATTCAACAGATTTAATTTATGTTTATAGTTTTGTGCCTGAACCTCATTTTGAGTATTTATCACCATCGTGTAAGTTGCTAACAGGATATGAACCAGAAGAGGTTTACAGAGAACCAGATTTTTACTTGAAATTAGCAGCTGACAAGGAAAACATCAAGTATTTTGCCTCAGTCTTAAAAAATCAATACCTGCCATCGAAAATAGAAGAGAGATGGAGAAAAAAAGACGGCTCTATAATCTGGGTTGAACAGCTAATTAGCAGGAATTTTGATGAGAAAGGGAACCTGATTTCTTTTCAAGCAACTGTGCGAGATATTACTGAACGGAAGCAAGCAGAAGCGCTTATCAAAGAAAGCGAAGAAAGATTTCGCTCTATTGCTGAAAACTCTACCGATGTGATTGCCCTAACAGATAATCAGGGCATTATTACTTATATTTCACCTGCCTCCAAAGCAGTTTTTGGATATGAGCCAAATGAAATGATTGGGAAATAATTCACTAATTTTCTTGATACTTCATCTATTCCTCTGGCTCTTGGTGAATTCCGTGCAGCAATAGAATTTCTTGGCAGGACGAAAAACCTCGAATTGCTGATGAAGCGAAAGGATGGTTCTACATTTTATGGTGAGCTTAATGGTGTAGTATATCAAACCTGTTCATTTTTTGGAACACTTGTTACAATACGCGATATTTCTGAACGAAAAGAAACCGAACAGGAAGTTCAGAATAGCCGGGCAATGTATAAATCTGTATTCGAAGCAACTGGAACAGCCACAATAATAGTAGATGAGCACGGTACAATTCTTGAAGCAAATTTACAATGTCTTCAAGATACTGGATATTGCCCCGAAGAACTTGTCGGCACAAAATGGACTAATTATGTGGCAAAAGAATCGCTTGATTTGATGCTAAAATATCATACACTTCGTCGGATCGACCCAAAATTGGTTCCTAACAAATATGAGGTGAAATTAATCAACAAAAAAGGTGAAGTTCGAGACGTACTGCTTTTTGCAAATGTTATTCCAAACACAAAACACAGTGTCGTCTCGATGCTTGATTTAACTGAACGTAAGCGATTAGAGCAATCGCTTCGCAAAAGCGAGCAACAGTATCGCCTGATAATGGAAAATGTTAGCGAGATGATATTTCTTGCAAGAGACGGCAAAATAATAATGGCTAATCCAAAAGTCCTTGATTTCCTCGGTTACTCGATGGAACATATACAAAATACTCCTTTTATTGAATTTATTCATCCGGACGACAGACAAATGGTGTTGGAACGCCATATTAAACGCTTAAACAGACTTATCGATGAAAAAGAGACATATGAGTTTAGAATTGTGCGAAGCAATGGAGAAATTAGAAATGTAGAGATAAATGTTTCGCTTGTTGAATGGGACGAAAAACCGACTACAATTAATTTTCTAAGAGATATTACCGAAAGGAAACGCATTGAGGAGGAACTGAGAGAAAGCGAACGCCGCCTGCAAACATTGATGAACAACCTGCCGGGTATGGTTTACCGATGCAAAAACGACAGGAACTGGACGATGGAATTTGTGAGCGATGGGTGCGAGGAACTTTGCGGATATAAACCAGAGGAACTATTGAATAATAATGTAATTAGCTTCAATGATTTGATTAATACTGAAGATAGAGACTGGATTTGGGAAGGTTGGCAAGACAAACTAAGCAGAAAAGAAAAAATGACTCTCGAATATCAAATCACTTGTAAAGATGGCACAAAAAAATGGGTTTGGGAACAAGGACAAGGAGTATTTAATGAAAATGGTGAGCTTGAAGCTCTCGAAGGATATATTATAGATATTACAGAAAGAAAACGCATTGAAGAAGAACTAAGAGAAAGCAAAAAATATTTGACCGCTATTTTCAATTCTATTACTGATGCAATATTTGTCGATGACGCGGACACAGGAGAAATAATTGACGTCAACAAAGCAACTTGCGAAATATATGGCTATTCTTACGAAGAGCTTCTTAAAACTCCTATAGGAAATCTAAGTCTCGGTGAACCACCTTATTCGCAGGAAGACGCAATTAGATGGCTTACCAAAACACGGCAAGAAGGTCCACAAACATTCGAATGGATAGCAAAGAGGAAAGATGGCAGTCTATTCTGGGTAGAGGTAAGTTCTCATTACATTTCAGTTGGTGATAAAAACCATTTTGTCGTATCTGTTCGTGATATTACTCGACGCAAAAAAATTGAGGAAGAGCTGAGAGTATCTTATGAAAGGTTCGACCTTGCTATAAAAGGAACAAACGATGGTATTTGGGACTGGGACATAGTTGCAAACAAACATTATCGCTCGCCGAGATGGAAAGCTATGCTGGGCTACGCTGAAAATGAGTTACCGGACGATGAGGAGACATTCCATAATTTGATTTACGAAGGCGATTTGCCACGAGTTACCAAGCATTTGAATGATTATTTGGAGGGACGGACAAAAGATTACGAAATTGAGTTCAGAATGAAGCATAAAGACGGTTCTTTGAGGTGGGTTTTAGCACGTGGAGTAGCGATTCGGGACGCCAACAACAAAGCTATTCGTATGGCTGGGTCGCATACTGATATTACTCAACGCAAGCAAGCCGAACAAGAACTATTGATGGCAAAAGAAACATATGAAAGTATTTTCAATTCAGTTGCAGAGGCGATATATATTCAGGATGAAAACGGTACATTTATAGAAGTGAATTTGGGCGCGCAATTAATGTATGGTTACTCTCGAAATGAGCTAATTGGAAAAGGTCCTGCTGATGTTTCGGCGCCGGGTATGAACGATTTAGAAAAGGTTCAAAGAATTTTCGAACAAGTGCAAAAAGATGGAGTTTCGAGAAGCTTTGAATTCTGGGGCGTACGGAAAAATGGAGAAATATTCCCTAAAGATGTTTCAATGAACAAAGGGAAATATTTCGGCAAAGACTGCATAATTGCCATTGCCCGCGATATTTCCGAACGCAAGCAAGCCGAAAAACTACTTCAAGACACCAAAAACACATATATGAGTATTTACAACTCTGTTTCCGAAGCTATATATGTTATTGATGAAAACGGTAATTTCGTGGACGTGAACCTTGGCGCCGAAAAAATGTATGGATATACAAGAGAAGAGCTCTTAGGCAAAAACTATTTTGAGGTGTCGGCTCCCGGAATGAATGATTTGGAACTTATACAGAAAATCGGGTTAGAAGTGCTCACAACCGGAGAACCAAAACACATAGAATTCTGGGGAATTCGCAAAAACGGTGAAATATTTCCAAAAGAAATTTCAATCAACAAAGGGAAGTATTTCGGCAAGGACAGAATAATCGTTTCTGCCCGCGACATATCCGAACGCAAACGCGCGGAACAAGAGCTTATCCGAACAAACGCAGAACTCGAAAGAGCCAACAGCGAGAAAGACAAGTTCTTTTCGATTATTTCGCACGATTTGCGTTCACCGTTTAATTCATTTTTGTCGATTACGAAAATTCTATCTGAGCAGTTCAACAAAATAAAGATGTCGGAAGTTCAGCAATATGCAAAAGATTTAAATAGTTCGGCAGAGAACTTATTTAAGTTGCTCGAAAACCTTCTTTCGTGGTCGCGTCTGAAGCGAGGTGTAATTAATTTCAAGCCAGAGGAGCTATACTTAAAAGAAGTAGTTGATATTTGCGCCTATATGCTAAAAGGACCAATTGAACAAAAAGAACAAGAATTGAGTATAGACATTCCCGACAATATTTTTGTTTATGCAGATAGACCGATGTTAGATACTGTAGTGCGAAATTTACTTTCGAATGCGTCGAAATTCACTCCGCGTGGGGGCTCAATATGCATAAGTGCAAAGACCGACTGCAATAATGCTATAGTATCAATAAAAGACAACGGGATTGGCATACCAGAGGATTTAGTTGATAAACTATTCGATATAGGAGTAAAAACTTCACGCAAAGGAACAGAAGACGAACCAAGCAGCGGGCTGGGGCTAATCTTATGCAAAGAATTCGTCGAGAAGAACGGTGGCAGGCTCTGGTTGGAAAGCATCGAAGGCAAAGGCACAACGTTTTACTTCACTGTTCCGCTGATTAAAATATAGGGAACTCAATTTTTCGCGAAAAGGTTCAGATTTGGTTATTATCTTTGTCAGGATGCAGGATTAAACTGCATCCTATATTTTTGTATAGCATAGCGAATACATATATAGATATTAACAGGGAATCTCAATCACAATAATAATTGATAAATAATTCGCTTAAATTATTATTTTTGATTTTTTTATAGTTGTAAAATTAATTTTTCGTTTGATTTATGAAAATAAAATTAATTACCATTTGTTTTCTGTTAATCGGATTATTTACTTGCAGATTGAGTTCGCAGGAGACGCGTCGCTCGCCGGCAAGCTTCGATTTTGATGAGAAAGGTATGCAGTTTATAGCTCCCGATAGCTCGACGAAAGTAATAATGAGATTTCGTATTCAAAATTCAATTACTTTGAATACAAAATCGGAAGAGGATTTCGATATTGCAAGTTCGGATCTGGGAGTTCGCCGATTGCGTCTGCGTTTTGGTGGATTTCTTTACGACCCGCGACTGACGTTCAATTTGCAACTATCGTTTGCACGAGGCGATCTCGACTACGAGGATACGCAATATCCTAATATCATTCGCGACGCTATGGCATTTTGGGCAGTTTCGAAGAATTTCCAAATTGGGGTTGGACAAACAAAGCTGCCCGGCAACCGTCAGCGTATTGTTTCTTCCGGCGACCTGCAATTTGCTGAACGCTCGATAGTAAACTCAAAATTCACACTGGACAGGGACTTTGGAATACAGACAAGTTATTCGAACACAATATTAGGGATGAATTACAATTTGCGGGCGGCTGTTTCGACGGGCGATGGACGTTATGCCCCAAAAATGGACGGAGCAAACTTTGCTTACACCGGTAGAGTTGAATTGCTTCCTTTTGGTAAATTCACCGACGGCGGTGATTATTTCGAAGGTGATTTAGCTTATGAACGCACGCCGAAACTGTCGCTTGCGGCTGCATATTCCGACAATAAGAAATCAAGCCGCACCCGTGGACAACTCGGGAAAAAACTATACGAGCCTCGGGATATGACAGGTGCGTTTGCCGATTTTGTATTTAAATACAATGGATTTGCACTATACGGAGAATATGCCAACCGCCGTTCAAAAGACCCAATCACACGAGACCAGAACGGAAACATTCAGTATGTTTATGTTGGGGACGGATATCTTTTGCAAGCGTCATATATTTTTCACAACCATATTGAACTTGCTGCCCGACTTGCGATTGTCGCACCGCAAAGCAAAATCTATGGTCTGAAAGATGCTGAATGGAACAGAAATATCACATTAAATTCAACTTATTATTTGCATTCTCATCGAGCAAAGTTTCAATTTGAAATCACACACAACACACTTGAAAATAAGCAAACATCTGTAATTTCCAAAAACTGGCTATTCAGATTTAACACAGAAATAGGCATTTAATCAAAAATAAAAAATGAATTTTTTTAAATAATTCGCCTCCATTTACGTCTCAGTATAAAAAAATGGAGGTGTTTATTTTATGGATTCAAAAGAAGTTACGAAAAAACGGCTCGAGGAAATTGAGCAAGAACTCGAACTATTGAAAAAGCAGAAAGCGGACCTTGAAGAAAGGTGGAGAGCAGAGAAAACTCTAATTTCCGAAATCAGGGCGATAAAAGTAGAAATCGAGAACGTTAAGCACCAAGCCGAAGAACTCGAACGCAAAGGCGAACTATCGAAAGTAGCAGAGCTCCGCTATGGCAAGCTTTATGAACTTAGCCGCAAGCTTGATGATGCGAACCAACGGCTTGCCGAACTGCAAAAAGACAAAAAACTGCTCAAAGAAGAAGTTACTTCGGAAGACATTGCGGAAGTGATTTCGAAATCTACGGGAATACCTGTTCAAAAAATGCTTGAAACTGAGAAAACCAAGCTAATAAAGATGGAGGAACGGATTAAGCAGCGAGTTGTAAGTCAGGATGAGGCAATTACAGCAATAGCAAATGCAATACGGCGTTCGCGTTCGGGTTTGGCAGACGCAAATCGTCCGATTGGATCATTTATTTTTCTGGGGACAACCGGAGTTGGCAAAACCGAGACAGCACGGGCATTGGCAGAGTTTCTTTTCGATGATGAAAACGCTATGATACGGATTGATATGAGCGAATATATGGAAAAATTTTCCGTTTCGCGATTGATTGGTGCTCCTCCGGGATATGTAGGATACGAAGAAGGCGGACAGCTTACCGAAGCGGTTCGTCGGAGACCGTATTCGGTAATTTTGCTTGACGAAATCGAAAAGGCACACAGCGACGTGTTCAATGTTTTGCTGCAGGTGCTCGACGATGGACGGCTAACCGATAGCAAGGGCAGAACAGTCAATTTCAAAAACACTATTATTATTATGACATCTAACCTTGGAACGGAAATCATTCAGAGCAAGCTTGGTGAATTCGAAAACGGCAACCGCGAGGCAATTACTGCAGAACTTAAAATCAAGATTATTGAGTTGCTGAAACGAACGCTTCGTCCTGAGTTTCTAAATCGCGTTGATGAAATTGTAATGTTCAATCCGCTCACAAGAGACGATATAAAGAATATTGCGAAATTGCAACTTAAATCGCTTACAGGAAAATTAAATAAGAACGGAATAAATGCTGAAATTACTGATGCTGCAATTGACTGGCTGGCTGCTCTTGGATTTGATATTCAATATGGAGCTCGTCCGTTGAAACGAGCAATTCAGAAGCATCTAACCGACCCACTTGCTGTAAAATTGCTTTCGGGAGAATTTTCTGCAGGAGATACAATTATAATTGATTGCACAAGCGACGGCAAATTTATTTTCAGGAAAAAGTAGAAGTGCGGATACAAAAAAAGAGCAGGGACTGATGGTGTCCCTGCTTTTTTTATCTATTAACGAGAGTTATTATCTTTTGACAAACGTTTCTCTGTAAGAAAATCCATTTTGTGAAGTAATAATTAAATAATAAGTAGAAACCGGAAGTTTTGTAATGTCGCAGGAATGAGCATTGCCAATATTCGCAGTTTCCGAATAAACTAACTGCCCAAGGTAGTCGAAAATCTGGATGGTGCAAGTGCCGAGTTCAGTTTGAGAAGTAATGTTTAAGAAATCAGAAGCAGGGTTTGGAGCAAAATTGACAGAAGAAGCAAGGATACTATTATCGATGCCAAGAATAGGACCTCTCAACGCAATGGCAAAAGCATCTCCGCCGGAAACCATCACCCAATCGGAAAAGAGATTAATTCTTTGAGGTGTGTTTCTGTTTTCATTGTCGCCAAGCCCGAGCTGTCCATCTTCGTTAAGTCCCCAAGCCCAGAGCGAACCATCTTTTTTGATAGCAAAAGAAAAATCTTTGCCGGCAAAAACCTTTGCCCAGTTGGTATCGTTACCAATTTTTGTAGGTGCAAGTTTGTCTTCTTCATCACCAGTACCTAACTGACCGTAGTAATTATATCCCCAAGCCCAAAGTGTTCCATCTATATTAACTGCAAGGCTGTGATAGGCACCAGCAGCAATCGAAACCCATTCATCATTGCTAAGCAAACGCGGAACGGCAACCGGCTCAATTTCTCCGATGCCAAGTTCGCCATAGGAATTTCCACCCCAAACCCACAATGAACCATCTTTCTTCAGACCTAATACGTGATAATCGCCTGTAGCAATAGTGAGCCAATCGTTAGCATTCCCAACCTGAGTAGGGACGTTTCTATCGGCTCTGTCCGGCAAGCCAAGTTGGTAGGACCAGTTGTCGCCCCAAGCCCAAAGTGTTCCATTTTCTTTAATCGCATAAGAAAAGCCCTGACCTGCAAATACCTGCTCCCAATCCATATCATAACCTATAGCATAAGGAAGTCTCCGCATTGTGCTGCCACCATCGCCCAACTGTCCGTTTTCATTGTTGCCCCAAGCCCATAAAGTTTTGTTGGAACGAATACCTAAGGTATGATCAAACTTTGTTGAAACATCAATCCAGTTTGTAGCACCCGAAAGCTTGGTAGGAGTATCATATGGGTTAGTATTTCCGAAACCCAATTGACCATACAAGTTCAATCCCCAAGCCCAGAGCGAACCATCGCTTTTAAGCCCGAGAGCATAATTTTTGCCAGCAGAAAGCTTTGTCCAGATGTTGTCGTAATCAGCCTGCAATGGAACATTTGAATGGGACACTCCAATTTGTCCGCACTGGTTATCAATATTATTGCCCCAGCCGTAGAAGGTTCCAGCATTGGAATTAACCACAAAAACTGCTGAAAAGATGGCAATAAAAAACGGGTAAAATAACAACTTTTTCATCTTTTCTCCAGATGATAATAAATAGATTAGTGAATTAGAAAAAAATGCACAGAATTTGAAAATAATTTACGAAATATTGTTTACAATTTCATAATAAATTTTCAAAGCTTCGGGAAATGGCGAAAGAGCCCGCTCCAACACACCCTGGGTCATAGAAATAGCGACGCCATAGTTAGTAATCGGAACCCTGGCCTCTTTTGCTTTCATAATACGCACAATTTTTTCATTGCGAGTGAGCATACAGCTGCCGCAATGAATAATTAATTTATACTCCTTTATGTTTTCGGGAAAATCGCGTCCGGCAACTATAGTAATATCAGGCTCGAATCCGAGATAGTTTTTCAGCCAGCGAGGAATTTTTATGCGACCAATATCGTCGATAGTTGGATGGTGGGTACAAGCTTCTGCGATGAGGATTTTGTCGCCGGGCTTAATATGTTTTATTGAAGCGGCGCCGCGGACTTCTTCGAGCAAATCACCTTTGTAGCGGGAGAAAAGTATCGAAAAGGTAGTTGTTTTGATATGTGGCGGAGTGTCTGCCATCATTTTGTGCACAACCTGCGAGTCGCAAACAACGAGGTCAGGGTCTCGCTTCAAAGTGGCAAGCGCAAGTGGATATTCACTTTCTTTGACTACAACGCAAATACCGCTTGCATCGAGGATATCGCGAATAGCCTGAACTTGCGGGAGGATAAGTCTGCCTTTCGGAGCTTGCAAGTCGATAGGAACAATCAGAACACACAAGCCTTGTTGTGGGATAAGGTCGCCAATCAGTGGTGGAGGAGTAATGAAATCATCGGGTAATTTTTCGACAATTGCGTGCTTAATATCTGTAATGTATTTGTCGCGGTTTGCTAAATCAACCGAAGAAACAGCAACATAAGTGGATTTGTAATTCTGAAGTTTTTCCAGAACTTCATCTGAAATCGGGGTTTTATCTGTTTTGTTGATTATTACAATATAAGGCAATTTTCTATTAAGGACAAAATCGATTAATTCTTCTTCGTAGTGAGTAAAATTGTTTGGTTCGATAACAATCAGAACGACATCGGAACGGTCCAAAGCGCGTTTTGTGCGTTCAATACGTTGTTCGGAGAGAAGCGAAACATCATCGATGCCAGCAGTATCGAGCAAATTAACCGGACCTATTGGCAGAAGTTCCATTGATTTTTCGACAACGTCGGTGGTTGTACCGGGAACAGATGAAGTGATTGCGACATCTTGATTTGCGAGCATATTCAGCACGCTTGATTTGCCGACATTAGTGCGGCCAAAAATTCCGATGTGAAGGCGAAGAGCCTTTGGTGCAGTTTGCATAATACTACCGGGCTAATACAACAAATTGTGTTCTGCGGTTTTTTGCACGTCCTTCTTCTGTTGCATTGGAAGCAACAGGCTTAGCAAAACCAAATCCACGATAACGCAATCGGCTGGGTTCCACACCACGGGCAACAATTGCATCATATACGGCTTTTGCTCTGTTTTCCGAAAGTTGCAAATTATATTCCTGAGTGCCGACGTTATCGGTGTGCCCCTGAATTTCCAGACGCAATCGGGGACGGGTTAGCATTGCATCAACTATTTCTTCGATGATAGGAATTGCGTCCTGCTTTAAATCCCATTTATTGAAATCGAACAGAATAGGGCGAACGAATTCATCTCCGACATCCTTCCACAAATCAGAAGTGTCGTATTCACCCATAGCAATAAGGCTATCGGAGCGATTTGGCAGGTTCAGGTAGCTAAATACAGTGTGCCAGCCCCAATATTTTGGTGGCTTGTATGTAACTAAGTAATAATAGCGAAGGCTGTTGTAGATATCGCGGAAAACATTAATCATTTGTTCCCTGGAATACACTTTATAGAATTTTCCGCCGGTGTAGCCTGCGAGCATTTTCATTTCTTCATCTTTTGTGTAGCCGAAAGCAACGCAAAAGATATTAACGTTGCGTTCTTTTGCAGCTTTAATGATTTCGCCGACTTCTTTTTTGGAGTAGTTTTCGTCGCCATCGGTGAACAGGACAAGCACACGCGGAGTTGTTCGGTCTGTGCCATCGAATAGCTCGATGCTATTGAATACAGCTTCGCGAATGCCGCTAAACAAACCAAAGCCTTGCTTGCGTTTAGCACGGAACAAGTTCAAAATTGTAGAGGTATCACGGCTGAAAGGCACTTTTACGTCGAAATCTTTATTGAAAGTAGCAATTGCAATTTGGTCGAACGGGAATTTAAGTTTCACAAATATTTCTGCACCTTGATGAATTGCCCCCATAATCGGGTCCATCGAACCGCTATAATCAACAGTAAGAACAATGTTGTAAGGTATGGAATCGAGTGCCCCGAACTCACGGACGTTAAAATCGGGGACTTCAACATCTCTTGTATTATAGACTTTGCCGAGAGTTTCGCGTAAACGGACAAAATAGTTTTCCTCAGACTTTTTGTATGGCTTAGCCATCTGAGTAATAAACCGTCCAAGTGAATCATAGACGCGGGTATAGAGCTTCACCGTATCGGGATATTTATCAATTTCTATACGGAAAATATCGTAGATAATCTGGTTGGAGTTTGCCGAATCAATTGGGATAGTGGAAGTAATATAAATAGGTTTTTGAGCTGTATCGAGCGGGTCGTCTATAGATTTAATAAAATCGAAATCTGTCGGGCGATACGAGCGACACGCCGAAACAATCGAGACAGCAATCAGCAACAAAAGAAATTTATTTTTCATTTTTCCCCAAAAGCATATACCAAGTAAAGAACGCAGTGCTAACTCCTAAAAATTCTGGAAGCAATATCGCGAGCTTTCTGACGGTGTTCTTCCTTTACGTGAATGGCAACAACAGCAAGAGCACTGAGCATCATAGCAAGGTCGTCCGAAAAACCGAGCATAGGAGCAAAGTCTGGTATTGCATCAACAGGAGTAATAAAATAACCGAGTGCACCTAAAATTACTGCTTTTGCCCAGTTCGGAGTTTCGCCATCACGAAATGAAAAGAAAAGCTGAAGAGCAGTTTCGACAAGTTTCCGGCCGGCGCGATACCAGCTGGACTCGATTTTGCTTTCTAACTTTTCTTGTGTAAGTTCTAATTCATTTACTTCTTGATTTTCCATACCCAACTCACTTTATTGAATTTTGAAGACTATTAAGCAGCTAAAATATTGCTAATCTGCATTTTCTTCGAACTTTGCCTTGCAATGTGGGCAATGCAGGTATTTTTCGAAGCCGGAAGCAACTTTTTTGTAACGCACTTCAAGATAGTAGTTGCCGCACTCGGGGCATTCTTTGGCAACCGGTTCGTAATTTGTAATATAATTGCATTTGGGATAAGTCGAGCAACCCCAGAATTTTTTCTTAGATTTAGGGCTGTATTTTTCAACAAGATGTCCTTCTTTGCAAGCGGGGCAAGCAACGCTGGAGCTTATTGGTTTTGTTCCGTCGCATTTCGGGTAATTTGTGCAACCGTAGAAACTACCATACCTGCCTTTTCTGATTGCCATAGGACTGCCACATTTATCGCAAGTAACTCCTTCGGCAATAACGGGTTTTGTTTCTTTCTTCAAGGACTTGGTGAAAGTGCAATCGGGATAGCGTGAGCAAGCCAAAAAGCGACCACGTCTGCTAACTTTTATCACCATCGGGGCACCGCACTCATCGCAAAGGACGTCAGTTTCGTTACGATCAGCCTCTGCGAGAGCTTTGCTAAATGGTTCGTAGAATTCGGTCAGAACCTGAACGTAAGTGCTTTTGCCTTCGGCGATTGTGTCGAGCTCTTCTTCCATTTTTGCAGTGAATTCTACGTTAAAAATATCGGGGAAATTGCTTACTAATATTTCGTTAACATCTTTGCCCAATTCGGTTGGAGAAAAAGCTTTACCCGATTTTTCAACATACTTGCGTTCGAGCAGAGTCGAGACAATTTGAGCATAAGTGCTTGGACGACCTATGCCTAATTCGTCGAGTTCTTTCACCAGACTTGCTTCGTTGTATCTTGCGGGCGGTTTAGTAAACGATTGTTTTGCTTCAGTTTCAAGAAGTTCCACATTTTTATTTTTTGCAATATTTTTCGGAAGCAGGGCATCGTGTTCTTCGTCTTTGTCTGTATTGTCCTGAGTATCCTGATATACAGTCATAAATCCATCGAATTTCACTATTGTGCCGGTTGCACGGAAGAGGAAACTACCACCTTCGATCGAGACAACAGTTTGTTCCAAAAGAGCAGATTCCATCTGCGACGCAATAAACCTATTATATATTAATCTGTAAAGTTTTGCCTGGTCTTTGCTCAGGTGTTTTTCGGCAATTTGCGGAGTAATCCCGACAGAGGTCGGACGGATTGCTTCGTGGGCATCCTGAACATTTGCAGATTTAGTCGAAAAAATATTTGGCGAATCAGGCAAATATTGTTTTCCGTAAGATTTTTCGATAAACTGACGAACCGAGGCAATTGCTTCAGGACTTATCCGAACGGAGTCTGTACGCATATAGGTAATCAAACCGATTTGCCCTTCGTCGCCGAAAGAAACGCCTTCGTAGAGTTGTTGAGCGATTTGCATTGTTTTCTTGTTGGCAAAACCAAGTTTGCGTGAGGCTTCTTGTTGCAGTGTGCTTGTAGTAAACGGAGCAGATGATTTTTTCCTGACCTGAGTTGTCTTAATATCAGAAATAACGAACTGATTTTGTTTTATTTCTGCAATTAGTTGTTCGGCTTGCTCTTTGTTTCGAATAAAATGAAGTTTGGAAAGCTTTGCCTGAATTTTTTTCGTTTCTTCGTCGGTTTTGCCTTCGGCAGAGCCATCAGGATTTTTGATTGATTTATTGTGAAATGCAATAAGCTTTGCCTGAAATAGCGAAGAGCCCTCGAAAGTGAAATCGCCGAAAATATTCCAATATTCAATTGGCTTGAAAGACTGAATTTCCTGCTCGCGTTCGCAAATCAGGCGTAGTGCAACCGATTGCACACGACCAGCCGACAAAGGATCGGTAGTTTTCGAAATCATCGCTTTGGAAACAAACGGCGACACCTGAAAACCAATGAGCCTATCCATCACACGGCGAGCCTGTTGCGAATCGACCATACGTTCATCTATTTGGCGAGGCTGGGAAATACCTTTTTCGATACCGGATTTTGTAATTTCATTAAACACAATACGCTTAATATTATTATTTATGGGCTTGATTTCCTCGGCTATATGCCAGGCAATTGCTTCGCCTTCGCGGTCGGGGTCGGTAGCAATAAGCACTTCCGAAGCTTTTTCGGCAGTAGCTTTTATTTTATTAATAACTTTCGACTTTCCGGAAATAACAACATATTTGGGAGCAAAGCCTTGTTTAATGTCAATTCCAAGATTAAATTTGCTCAAATCTTTGATATGACCAACTGATGCTTCGACAATGAAGTCTTTGCCCAAATACTTATTTATAGTTTTCGATTTGGTAGCCGATTCAACAATAACAAGTTTTTTCTTAGCCATAATTTTTCATCTGAAATAAAAAATAATGATAAATTAAAGAGTTTATTGTTTTAAATCAAACAAATATAATAAAGTGCGTTTAAAATTATTAAAATTATTTTAACAAAAGGAGCACAAAATCTGTTATAATCTTGTCAGTTCAGTGTTTTTGAGGATTTGCCAAATTTTATTTCTAATTCATTTGAAATTTCTAATAACTTAATATTTACAGATTAATTTCGCTATATCTATTTGTTCAATTTTAGAGGAAGAGAGTGTGAGAACATTTATTAAACGCAATTTTATGCTTACATTAGCATTATTCGCTTTTATCCTAAATTCCTGCACCGAAGCAAAATCTACAACTGAACCAACAGACGAATACCTAATTAAAATCTCAATATTTTCTGACCCGCATTTCTACGACAACTCGCTTGGAACCAGCGGCGAGGCATTCGAAAACTATTTAGCATCAGACAGAAAAATGATTGCCGAGAGCGAAGCAATTATGAAATCAATTGTCAATATGATTTCGAAGGACGATTCTAAAATTGTAATTGTAACGGGCGATCTGACAAAAGATGGCGAGCTGAAAAGTCACCAACTTTTCGTTTCGTATCTGAAACAACTGAAAGACAAAGGTAAAAAAATATTTGTCGTTCCGGGCAACCACGATATTGAAAATCCAGCCTCATATTCTTATACTGGTTCTGCACCGGTAAAAGTGCCGAATGTAAGTGCAGAACAGTATAAATCCATATATGCCGATTATGGATACAAGAACGCAATTGCCACAGACCCAAACGGTTCGCTCTCCTACATTGCTGAACCGGTTGATGGAGTATGGCTGTTTTGCTTAGACGCTTGCCGTTGGAAAGACAATGCTGGAAAGCCCCATTCGGTTACCGGCGGAGTGTTCAGCGCAGCAACATTTAACTGGATAAAGGAAAAGCTAACGGAAGGAAAGCAAAAGAAAAAATTAATGATAGGTGCAATACACCATAACGTCGTCGAGCACTTTGTCGGACAGAAAATGCTTTTCGGCGAATACGTAATAGATAACTGGGAACAGGTTGCAAAAACATTTGCAGAGAACGGATTAAGCGTAATTTTTTCGGGACATCATCACGCACAGGATGCCAGAATTTACCGTTCAGGAGGGAATTTTATGGTTGATTTGCAAACAAGTTCATCAGTTACATGGCCCTGTGCTATTCGAAGAGTAAGCATAGATAATAATCGGGTGATGCAGGTTTCGTCTGAGAAAATTACAAGCATCAATTATGATACGAAAGGACGTTCTTTTCAGGAATATGCACTTCATAATTTTACAGACGGGCTTTCTATGATTATCCAATCGTATTTGAAACAAATGGGGTTGCCAGACGAGGCGGTTTCAATGCTTCTGCCAATAGTTTTAGAAGCATACAAAGCGTATTCACACGGGAACGAAGACCAATTTTATACTCAAGATATTCAAATGAGAATCGCTCAGGCAAAAGCAGCTATGGGTTCCAATCCGCAACTTGCCGGGTTGCTTATGCTTATGGAAGGAATGTTTCAGGATCTTGATCCAGACGATTATAATTTTACACTTGATTTAAAGACCGGGGAAATCGGCAAGAAATTTGTAGAAGTAACAAAATAAATTTAGAATTAAACTTGTTAAAATAACAAAGGCTGGCAAAAATGCCAGCCTTTGTTGTTTATATTCAGAAGAATTATTCAACGCAGTCAAGCAAAATTTCTGCAATATCGCGAACGGCAACGTTTTCTGCGTCTTTGGCTTTTGTTCCGTCGGTGATCATAGTTGTGCAGAACGGGCAATTAACAGCAATTTGCGAGCAACCTGTCGAGAGCAGTTCTTCGGCGCGTTCGATATTTACGCGTTTGCCTTCGGTTTCTTCCATAAACATTTGAGCACCGCCGGCACCACAACAGAATCCACGATCGCCACTGCGAGCAACTTCGCTGATTTCGTATCCAGCTTTGTTGAGCAGTGTTCGGGGTTTGTCGTAAATTTCGTTGTACCGTCCCAAGTAACAAGAATCGTGATAAGCAATTTGTTTTGCATTGCCGTTTGGTTTCAGTTTCAATTTACCTTCGTTAATCAAATTCAGTAAGAATTCGGTATGATGAACAACTTCGTATTTGCCACCGAAATCAGGATATTCGTTTTTCAAAGTATTGAAGCAGTGAGGGCAAATGGTAACAATCTTTTTAACGTTGTAGCGGTTCAAAGTTTCGATATTAGCTTTTACAAGCATATCGGCTAAATATTCATTGCCGGCGCGGCGGGCAACATCGCCGGTGCATTGCTCTTCGGTTCCTAAAATTGCAAAGTTAATTCCGGCTTTTTGCATAAGGGTAGCAAAAGCACGGGAGATTTTAATAGCACGATCGTCGTAGCTACCGGCGCAGCCAACCCAGAAAAGAATGTCGAATTCGGGGTGTTCGGCTGCCTGACGGATGCCAAGATCTTCTGCCCAGCGAGCTCTTTCGGATTGCGAGAATGACCAGGGAGTTGCATTGGTTTCTAAGTTGCCAAATGCATTTTGCAGAAGCGACGGGAAATTAGCTTCCATCATAACAAGCGAGCGACGCATATCGATAATTGCGGGGACGTGTTCGATCATCACAGGGCATTCCTGTGTACAGGCACCGCAAGTGGTGCATTGCCAAAGTGCTTCGACGTCTTCGTAATCACCAACAAATTTTTTATCGAGAACGGCTTGCTCTTCGGGCGAAATTTCTGCATTTTCTTTTTGTTTTTTCAGCAAAATCGGAGCAACATCGAAAGTGCGATGACGTATTTGCATAATAATTTCGCGCGGGTCTAATTTCTTGCCGGTTGTGTTTGCAGGGCAAACGCTTGTGCAACGCCCGCAGTGTGTGCAGGTATATCCGTCTAACAACTGTTTCCAGGTAAGGTCTTCAATATCGACAACACCGAATTTTTCAACACCTTCGGCTTCAAAATTTATTGGTTTTAGTTTATTGACAGGCGAGAGCGAACCCAAAAACACGTTCGGAACTGACGTCAAAACGTGAAGATGCTTGGAATAGGGCAGATAATTCATAAAAGCAAAGATGAAAAGAATATGCACCCAGAATGCAATTTCGTGAATTGTCGAAGCAGAATTTGGTGAAAAAAGCGGTGCAATAGCTGCGGAAATCGGACGGAAAGCATTGCTTGCGTCTGTGCTTGTAAGTATTGCAGTTGCATTTTCAATCAACAGGGAGCTTACGATAACAAAAATCATCATCAGGATAAAGCCAGCTTCGAGTTGCTCGCCTTCAACCTGTAAACGCTTTACTTTCATCACATATCGGCGGAGCAAAGCCCACACCACAGCAATAATTATCAGCACACAGAACAAGTCAATGAAGAATGTAATTGCAGAAAAAACCGGACCGAGAAAATTGTAGAAATGGTGAATCCCAAAGCCGGTGAAAACCGAATTCGAAGCGGCAAACAGCAAAATAAGGAATCCCCAGAATATCCAGGCGTGAATTGTTCCACCACTTGATTCACGCAAAATCTTAGTCTGAAAAATAGCTACTTTCAGAGTAAGCCAAATACGTTTGGCAATGTTGTCTGTTCTGTTTTCCGGTTGCCCGAGCCTGAGGTAGCCTATCAGGCGAACAACATTTTTGGTGAAAAAACCAAATGCTGCTAAAAAGATTAGAATAAAGATTAAATTTTTTAAACCAAACTCCATACTTCTCACAATAATTTTTTAGACAAAAACATAAAAAGCAAAAATAAAGTAAATTTAAGTTATTGCAAAATAAAGAATTATTAGGATGGACTAAGAAAATAATTTTTTGATTAAACCTTTTTAAAAATTTAAAGTCAAATGTATGTAATTTGTTTCACAAACACAGAATGGAGAAAAAATGAAATCAAAAACATTGATTATCGCGGCAGCAATATTATTAGCGGTAATTTTCCCAATGCAGGACCTGCTTGCTCAACGCGGTGGTTTTGGCGGACGTGGCAAAGGTGGTAACTGCGGTGCAAACTGCCCAAATCCGGAGCAACGCAAACAAATGCGTGAGTATTGCCAAAATGAAATGCTCCCAAAACTTGAAGAACTCAAAAAAGATCTCGACAGCCGCCTGAATAAAACTGAACTCGAAAAGCTCAATAATCTTCGCAAGCGCGCAGCTGAACTTCGCGAGGAAGGAATGAAAAAACGTGCAGAAAGACCTCAAGCAAACCGCGATAGCAGACCAAGCTACGAAGAACGCCAGAAATTCCGTGCCGAAATGGAGGAACACCGCCAGAAAATGCAATCAATATTCGATGAAGTAGATAAAATCATCAAAAACAACAATTGGATTTTGCAGGACATTGAACCAAAATTAGAAAAAATCCAGCCAGAACGCCCGAATTTCAAAAATAACAATCAACGTCGTCCTAATGCACCAGATTTTGGACAAAATCCAGATGGAATGAGAATGCACAGAGGATTTGATATTGAAAGATTTATGCTTTGGGATGGAAGCAACTTCTTTGAACAAGCTGAAAAATTCCGTCAGGACGCTAATTTGGGCACTGTTTCGAACTATCCAAATCCATTTTCTAACCAAACAACAATTGCTATCAATGCCATTAAAGAGCAAAATGCTCACATAAATCTATATGATATCAACGGTGAATTTGTAGCAGAAATCTACAAAGGAAAATTGAATAAGGGCAAAAACGAAATTCAGTTTTCGGCAAGCTCAGTGAAAAATCTGAAACCGGGAACTTACCTATATATTATTTCCTTCGACGATGGCAAAAAATTAGAAGGCAAGATGATATACTCCAAATAACAGGCAAACAGCATAAACAAACTGAATGGCTGCCCCAAAATTCGAAGGGCAGCCATTTTTTTTGCAAGCAATTAACAGATTAATTTTTTGGAAAATGGCTACAAGGAAAAGCAGACGAAAAATTATACGAATTAGGGGCGTATTGCTCGACGCCCCTAATTTTATTGCGAGAAATGCTTTGAGGTGATGTATATCACAGGGCAAGCCGTACGAAGTCGGCTTATTCTTCCTTCCATTTTTCTACAAGATTAGCGTATTTGTTGCAAATAGAGACGGCAGTTTCGTAGTCGTCGGCTTCGCCGTAAACTGTGAAAATAGGTCTCTCTTTCGATGGTAGGAGCAAAGCACAGTTATTTCCGTCGAAAATTTTCACTCCTTCGACCAACTGGCGTTGCATTCCTTCTGAATGTTCCATAGCGTGCCGCATCACAGTGCCTTTGGCATTCCAGGGAACGCTTACATCTTTGCTATAGACAAACCGTTGAGGTATTTTTTCGTCGAGAGTGGATATTTTGCAATTAGTTTGGGCAAGCATTTCGAGAATTTTTCCAAGCGAATACATCCCATCGGAAGCAAAAAGGAAATCGCGGAAAATGAACCCACCCCATACACCACCAACAAACAAGACGCCGTCGTCCAAAGTGGCATCCATCATTGCTGAGTGCGAATTTTTGATGCGGACAACTTCCACATTGTAATCCTTAGCAATTTGTTCGATTTCCTGCGGAGCAACAATAGAAACAGCAATTTTGTAAGGTTCGCGATGGCGGTTTGTTTCGAGAAAGAGCTTGGTAACAATCGAAAGCAGTCGCATCGGGTGGTACCAGGTTCCTCTTTCGTCAATTATAGAGATTTTTTCTGCGCCGGATTCAATTCTAAAACCGAGTTCATAGCCGAGCGAACGCATAATTTTGCCTGTTTCGTCTGTAGTGGAATGCTGGGAAAGCGGGTCGGGATGAAACATTGTAGAATCGACGTAATTATTCAATGAAATTGCTTCCACCCGAAGCTTGCCCAGCAAGCTCGGAAGAATAGTAGAAGCAAGTCCGTAGGAATAATCTACCAATAATTTATATTTACGATTTTTGATTAATTCAACATCGAGCGAATCAAGGAAACGATTAATGTAAATTTCGTTAGTTCTTTCGGGATACGAGATTTTACCAATTTGCGAATAATGGACGCGTTTAATATCCTCGCCAAAGAAGAAACGTTCTATCTTTTTTGCCATATTAATAGAGATGTCTCTGCCATCTTTGTTGAAGATTATAATATCAGTTTGGTCGGGGTCGCGAGGCGAACGCCTTACGTGAAGTCCGCCATCGTAGCGTCCTGTTCGCAATTCCTGACGGGTTTGGGGAATAGAAGTGGTCTGCAGGTCGCTGATGTTTACTCCAACAGATGCAAGCCCGGCTGTAATAGAGCGTTTCATAATTCGCGAGATATTCGACGGATCGCGGGAAGCGAGCAACCGAGCCTTTGTACCAAAAGCAAGCCCCAACGCGGCACCTAATTTCGTTCCAAAATCGGGGTGTATTTCAATATTCGAGACACCAGAAATGCGAGCATCAGTAAAAATCTCGCGTTGCCATTTTTCTTCCTGAATTAACGAGAACGAAACCGAAGCACCTTCCTCAACGTGTTTGTCGGGCCACAGTTTTATGTTGGATTTCAAAATTGCATTGTCTTCGATTTTGCAATTATCAGATATAAAAACATTCTCGCCGACTACAACGGAGTTGCCGATTTCGACGTTAGAGCAAACTACATCATCAGTCATTTTGACGAAATCGCCGAGTTTGCAATTATTCCAGAGAGTTGCCCTGATTAATTTAACACCGTTGCCAATTACGCAGTTGTCTCCGATAGTGCAGTCAATCAATTCGGAGTATTCGCCGATGGTAACGTTGTCGCCGACGAGCACCTTGCCGCCAAATTTAGCAGTAGGAGCAATGTTGCAGTTGTTGCCGCGAATCAGGTTGCCGTGCTCGATACCTTTTTTCTCAACTTTGATTATGCCGGTAAGAGCGTCGTACTGCCCGATAATGTATTCATCCAGATTGCCGACATCGCGCCAGTATCCATCGGCAATATAGCCATAGAGAGGCATACCGAGTTCGAGCATTTTCGGGAAGAGGTCTTTGCTGAAATCGAATTCCTCGCGATATGGAATCATATCGAGCACATCGGGTTCCAAAATATAAATGCCGGTATTAATAGTATCAGAGAAAACCTGTCCCCACGAAGGTTTTTCAAGGAAGCGGGTGATTTTCCCTTCGGCGTCTGTCATAACAATTCCGAATTGAAGCGGAGTATCGACGCGGGTAAGTAGAATTGTAGCTTTTGCGTTTTTGCTTTTGTGAAATTCAATTGCTTTTGTCAAATCAAAATCTGTAAGGACATCACCACTGATAATAATAAATCGCTCATCCAAAAATTCGTAAGCGTTTTTAACACTTCCGGCTGTTCCATAGTCAGCTGCGGCTTGGACATAATCCATATCAACATCGAAGCGGCTACCATCTTCGAAGTAGCTTGTAATTTTCTCTGGCTGGAAATACAGCAACGAAACGATTTTATTGATGCCGTGCTTTTTTAGTAGATTTATTATATGCTCCATCATCGGGATATTGACAATTGGCACCATCGGCTTTGGAATATTCATTGTAAGGGGACGTAATCTTGTGCCAAAACCACCTGCCATTATAACTGCTTTTTTCATAAAGACCTCGCTTAAATTTTTGAGTTAGCTTGTGTGCGTTTAAATAGGACGTTTCAAAAAACGCTTTTATTTGTAAATATATTTAACATTCGGGTAAAAATCAAATATTTTTTTGATTTATGTTTCTATATTAAAAGTAATTAATAATTTATTCGATTGCGATGAAAAAACTATTACTTGCATTAATTTTTATTTTGGCAACTCCTGATATTCTTCCATTCGGATATTGGGAGAAGGTGAATCTGCCACCACCGTATAGCACAAATTATTGGCTTGATATATATTTTCATCCCGATAATCCGCAATACGGCTGGGCTTGTGGTTTTAATGGGATGGTTGTGCGGACAACTGATGGGGGGACAACCTGGCTCGGCTCGATTGTGCCTTGGGCGTATCATCTCGAACATATACACTTTCCGACCTTGCAAATTGGCTACACTTCGGGTGTGGAAGGTATTTTCAAAACTGTAAATGGCGGGATTACGTGGTATGATATTACTCCGGACCAACTCCAGTCGTATTGGGGTTGCTACTTTATGAATGCAGACACCGGCTGGGTGGTGGGCGGAGGCTGCGCCGATGACCTTCAGCGTTTTTATAGAACAACAAACGGCGGGGCTTCCTGGACGCTATTCCTTGCAAACGAACCGAATTCGGGTATGACAGACCTCATAGTTTATCCCAACGGCACGGGATACGCTGCAAGTAGCGGGGTAATCTGGAAAACTACCGATATGGGCACAACCTGGCAAATACATTCACGGACAGGTTCTAAAGTGTGGCACGAAGAAATCACCCGCGAGGGCAACTCGTTTCTTATTCCGGCGGCGGGCACTACCTGCTCGGGGGCAGGAAATACAGGCGGAATACTTTTTTCCACCAATGACGGAGCTCCCTGGAACAGAACAATTGTTCGTGCGCCGCTATTCGGCACTTTTCTGACTTCCGGAACTACCGGCTGGGCTTGCGGATACGACCGTCAGGTGTATTATTCAAGCAATGGCGGGCTGACGTGGGCTGAATACAACTGCGGAATTGACGAAGGAAACCTTGATGATATCTGGTTCATTTCACCGACTAACGGCTGGGTGGTGGGCGAAGGAATTTATAAGCTCTCGCCTGCGTCGGCAAAAGCCACTCCTCAAAATATTTCGTTTGGCAATGTTTGCATAGGGCATTTTCCGTTAGATACTGTTTGGGTTAAAAACCTATCATTTTATTCATCGGTTGCTCAGTTTTATATTTCTGGTATTAATGCGACTGATTTCGAAATAATATCGCCGTATTCGACAGAAGAGATGCTCAGCAGCTGCGACAAATTGCCGATAATAATTCAATTCAAGCCGGGCTCAATGGGAATGAAGTACGCCCAGCTAAACATACAGCTTAATGGTAAAAACATTATTGTTCCTTTGGAAGGCAATGCAGTAGAATCCGTATTGCAAGCAGACAAGTATGAAGTCGTGCTCAATCCGGTAGCTTGCGGATACCCGACAATTGCGACATTCTACTGGACAAGTTCCTCAATCGACACATTAGAGCGAATACAGCAAACGTCTGGCAGCCCGGCAATTCAGGTTGCAACGCAGTTGCCGGTTCGATTGTCTCAAATTCCTGTTGCTACCAATTTTTTGATTAATCCGCCCGACACAGGCTGGTATAATGCAACGTTCGAGGTTAGAACGAAGCTTTGCGATAATATTAAGTATGTTACCGTAAGAGCTTATGCTGTATCACCAATAATAGATGCGCCGCTGGAAGCAGTGCAGTCTATAGATTGTGCCACAAGCACTCTGTTCCGGATACCAATTTCGAACAAGGGAAATTCTGAACTTGTGATTTCGAGTGTTAATCTGACAGCGAACAATCTTTCGTTTTCAATCAAGGGATTTGCGAGCGGGCAATCAATTCCTGCGACAATATCTATTGGGCAGAGCGACACTTTGCTTGTTGCTTACGATGCAAATTCTGGTGGGGGCAACACTGCCCGAATTGAAATTTTGAACAACGATGGAACACGTAAATTCGGACAGAAGAGCCCATATTATATAGATTTGCGGGCGAAATACAATTCCCCGTTGATTGCTCCGAGTTTTATTGAAATTGATTTCGATACAGTTTGCGTTGGCGTTTCTCTGCAAAAAGCTCTTACGTTGAATAATCTTGGCAATCTGCCGGCAACATTGGAAGGCATATCCTTAGAAAACAAGAATATTTATTTATCTTCGGGAACGCTCGAAATTGCACCATCGCAGCAGCAAAGTTATCTGCTCAATGCCACCATAAAGCAAAAAGGTTTCTTCTCAGATACAATTACAGTTAAATACGAACCTTGCGAAAAGGAAATTACGTTTATTGTGAAAGGATTTGCAGTTGAAAGTCAATTTGAGGTATCGCCGAACGAAATTCGATTAGCAAGCTTAGTAGGAATGCAATCGGAAAGCGATTTTGCAATAAAATCTTTGTCGAACATACCTGAAAAAATCACCAGAGTGCAAATTATTCCACCGGATTTGCCAATAGACGTTGAATTTACTCAGAGCATTCCTTTTGTTATTGGAGAAAACGAAGAAATTTTGCTCCCAATTAAGATTCGTTCAGATATTGAAGGGAAATGGAACTTCACTATTTGCTTATCGAACGATGGAGTGTGCCCGACTGATATTTGTATTCCTGTTGAGTTTGTGTCCTTCCATAATTTTATTTCTGCTGATGCCGACACATTGAATTTTGGGTTAACTACCTGCAACCCGAGAGAAGAGCGTCTGCAAATTTCCTTAAAAAATGAGGCTGTCATAATAGACACGATTGCCTCTATTTCGCTTGCAAGCGTCAATACGCCATTCTATATTATCTTTCCGCCAACTTTGCCATTGCTATTAGCACCAAATCAAACTTTAAGGTTGAACATCGGTTTCTTCCCAGCCACGGAAGGGCGTTTCGAAAATGTTCTATTAATTACTACGAAAGGAATAAATCCACAAACTATAGAAATACCGCTCATTGCTGAATTTCGCAAAAGCATTCTGACAACAAACCGGGCATTTATTGACTACGGAAAGGTCGAAAAGTGTTTCCCGAATATTTTTGATACTCTGCTTGTAACAAACTATGGATTGCTTAACGATACAATCATTGTTTCGCCGCCTACTTCGAACTTTATCAAATTGCTGTCGCCCAACGAAATTCCAATACTTTCGAACTCGACTGCAACGATACCGATTGAGCTCGATATTTCTGCGATGCCGAATGAAGGATTTTACTCGGCAAGCATCACAATTAGAAGCAAAGCTTGCAACACTTCGTTTGATATAAATCTGGTATGCAGAAAAATCGAACCTAAGTTGTCGATTGCCCCTGCGGTGCTTGATTTTGCAGCTGTGTGGATGGGCGAGAGCAAAATATTATCGTTCGAAGCTACAAATATTTCGGACGAGCCATTGCACTATAGAATAATTGGCACTATTCCACTGAGCGATGAATTTGCATACGACGCAACGATTTACAAGTTAGAGCCGAATCAGAAAATCAGCAATGATATTACATTTACAGCAAAAGCAGTTGGGAACAAATCCGCGAGATTGCTAATAGAAAAGATTACAAATTGCTTAGACACGCTGAGTGTTGATTTGATTGCAAGCGTTCCTCCGGAAGAATATTTCCCGGTGTTAATAATAGACGATTACGTTGCAAAACCGGGCGACACTCTCAATATTTACGTCCGACTTGATACAGCGATACTGAAATTGCGACCGGAAAAAGTGGAGTTTGCGATTAGTCTGTCGCGACTTTTGTTTGAACCACTCGAACTTAGAGCAACATACGGCGACGAGCAGAAATTGAACTTCGACTATAAGGATAACGTATTATATTTCGAAGCGAGCCAGCCTCAGGAAATTTTCCAAAAGCCCGGCACTTTGTTTGAAATCAAAGGTCTTGCACTATTGGCAACCCCGACCGAAACTCCCATTAAGTTTGAAAATGTATCAATAATAGCAGACAAACAAGCAAAACCTGTTACAAAGGACGGTTCACTGGCAATTTCCGGATATTGCAATGCCCGAAATTTCACAACTATCCAGTATTTGCCGCACTTAAAGAATATTTCGATGAATGTCGGCAAAACTGAAATAATAATTGATTACGAGCATTTCGGCGAACAAACTGCAGAAATATCTGTAATTTCGGCGATTGGCGAAAAAATTGCTGAAAACAGATTTACACTAAAAAACGGGACGAATCAATACATTTGGGATTTATCGAACCTGACGAGCGGAGCATATTTTGCAGTTCTGCAAACACAATCAAATGAAGTGATTTATAAAAAGATAATAATTGTCCGATAATTAAAAATTACAAATATTTGAAAATAATAAGAAATTAATGCGTCTATTAGAAAACTAACAGTGTGTTTAAATTAAAAAAGGAAAATAAAATGGCATTAAGACTTGCAATTAATGGTTTTGGAAGAATAGGCCGTTTGGCTTTCCGTGAGTTTGTAAAAAGAAATGCAGATGTTGAAATTGTTGGGATCAATGATTTGACAGACGCTGCAACATTGGCTCATTTGCTTAAATACGATTCAGTTCACGGTCGTTTTCAGGGTGAAGTTGCAGTAGAAGGCAATGAACTGATTGTAAACGGCAAACGTATTTTAATTTCGGCAGAAAAGACAATAGAAAGCATCCCCTGGAAGGATGTTGATATAGTGCTCGAATCGACAGGAGTTTACACAAACCGCGAAGCACTTGAACGCCATATTGCAGCAAGTGGTGCAAAGAAAGTAGTGCTCTCGGCACCAGCCAAAGGCGATGTCGATGCTACTGTTGTATTAGGAGTAAACGACAATATCCTGACAGGCAATGAAAAGACAATTTCCAATGCTTCCTGCACAACAAACTGCCTTGCTCCGATGGTAAAAGTGCTACACGACAACTTCGGTGTTCAAAGCGGGTTTATGTGCACAATTCACGCTTACACAAACGACCAGAGAATTTTGGACTTGCCTCACAAAGATTTGCGTCGCGCTCGTTCCGCTGCAATAAACTCTATCCCGACAACAACCGGCGCAGCTAAAGCAGTTGGGCTTGTAATTCCGGAGCTGAAAGGTAAATTGAAGGGGTACGCTGTGAGAGTGCCAGTTCCAGATGGTTCGATTACTGACTTTGCAGCAGTGCTTTCGCGTGAAGTAACTATCGAAGAAGTAAACGAAGCGATGAAAAAGGCTTCGGAAACTTACCTGAAAGGCATAATGGAATATTCAACCGATCCGCTTGTTTCCACAGATATTGTTGGCAATCCGCATTCCTGTATTTTTGATTCATCGCTAACTGATGTGCAAGGCAATTTTGTGAAAGTAGTTGGATGGTACGACAATGAATTTGGTTATTCCTGCCGTATAGTTGATTTGATTCTGAAACTTGGCAAAATGTAATAAATCAGCATTTCAATAAAGCTACGAAATCAGGGAAGAGGCACGCTTGAAGTGCCTCTTTTCTTTTTTTCATAATCACCATTTCTCCATACTCAACAGAAACAGCCAGTCTATTATGTCGGGATGGGATGCATCTCAACACAAAATGCAACAATAGCGTAATTAGTTAATAATAAAGATATTTGTATTTTTCTGTTCCATTTTTGATTAGCCATAATATATTATTATTTCACAAGTTAATTTAGTATATTTGTAGCTTGTAATTATGGCTAAATTTGAAAAATGGAAAATTTTCGCAACTTTTGTATTATTGCTCATATAGATCACGGAAAATCTACTCTTGCCGACTGCCTTTTGATGCGAACCGGCAGAGTAACAGAGCGTGAGATGGTTACAAATCAAATTCTCGACGACAATCCGCTCGAGCAGGAACGCGGTATTACCATCAAACTTCACGCTATTCAAATGGACTATACTGCACGCAATGGCAAACAATACACTCTCAATTTAATCGATACTCCGGGACACGTGGACTTTTCCTACGAAGTATCCCGTTCGCTTGCAGCCTGCGAAGGTGCTATATTGGTGGTTGATGCCACTCAAGGCATCGAAGCACAAACAATCAGCAATCTTTATCTTGCAATTGAACACAATCTGGAAATTATTCCTGTAATAAATAAAATTGACCTGCCGAGTGCCGAAACTACTATCGACAAAGTAAAGCAACAGATAATTGACCTTATCGGATGCAAAGAGGAAGAGATATTGCTCGCTTCGGCTAAGAAATCGATTGGTATTGACGAAATTCTGGAAGCGATAGTCGAACGCATTCCCGCACCGAAAGGCGACCCAACGGCACCGCTGCGGGCTCTGATTTTCGATTCGGTGTTTGATTCCTATCGCGGGGTGATTGTATATATTCGTGTATTTGATGGTGTGCTTCGCGAAAACGACAAAATCTACTTTATGGCAACCGATATGACCTACGACGTGGAAGAAGTAGGTATTCTATATATGAAACGGCACCGCACAGGAGAACTATCAGCGGGAAATGTCGGATATTTTATTGCAAATATACGCGATTTGCACGATACGAAAGTAGGCGACACAGTAACACTATTCAAAAACCGCTGTTCGGAGCCTATTGCCGGATTTAAAAATGTGAAGCCAATGGTGTTTAGTGGAATTTATCCGGCGGATTCGGATGATTTCGAAGATTTACGCGAATCGCTGGCAAAATTGTCGCTAAATGATTCAGCAATTCAATACGAGCCGGAAACTTCAAGTGCTCTGGGATTTGGCTTCCGTTGCGGTTTCCTTGGGCTACTGCATATGGAAATAGTTCAGGAACGGCTTGAGCGAGAGTTCAATCAGAACATTGTTACAACTGTTCCAAACGTTCGCTACAAAGTAATCAAGACAAATTGCGAAGAGATATTTATAGAAAATCCTGCTCAATTGCCAAGTCCGGTAGAAATTGAAGAAATTCAGGAACCATACATCAAAGCACAAATCATTACTCCAAGCGAGTATATCGGAAACATAATGAAACTGTGTATGGATAGACGCGGCACACTTATCAACACACACTATCTTTCTGCCGACAGAGTTGATATGAGCTGGGAATTGCCGCTTGCGGAAGTAGTTTTCGATTTCTACGACAAACTGAAATCAACCTCGCGTGGCTATGCTTCGCTCGACTACGAATTTCACGATTACAAGGCAGGCGACCTTGTAAAACTCGATATATTAATAAATGGCGATCAGGTGGATGCATTGTCCTCGATTGTTCACCGTTCGAAAGCTTACGAATGGGGCAAAAAACTTTGCACAAAGCTGAAAGACCTTATTCCTCGCCAAATGTTCGAAGTTGCGATTCAGGCAGCAATTGGTTCGAAAGTTATAGCCCGGACGAATGTCAAAGCACTACGCAAAAACGTTCTTGCAAAGTGTTACGGAGGCGATATTTCGCGTAAACGCAAACTACTTGAGAAACAAAAGGAAGGCAAAAAACGTATGAAACAGGTAGGGAATGTAGAAATTCCGCAAGAAGCGTTTCTTGCTGTTCTAAGTATTGATAAAGAATAATTAATTGGAATAAATTATGAAAAACTTCATTGTTTCTGCTTATCGTAGATACAAGGACTACAAAGCAAATAAAAAGAAGCCCCAAACTTTTGCCGAACATGTTGTTTCGTGGATCAAAACAATTGTTGGAGCGATTATCTTTGTGATGATAATCAACGGACTGCTTATTGCTTCGTTTGTTGTGCCAACAGGTTCGATGGAAAAGACAGTTCTCACTGGCGATTTTCTCTTTGTGAATAAATTGATTTTTGGACCTTCGACACCACAAATAATTCCGTTTGTGAATATACCTTTGCCTTTCTATAAATTTCCCGGGCTTCGCAAACCCGAAAAGAACGATGTAATTGTGTTCATTTTCCCCGGTTATCGCGATGAAGTGGAAGCATCTGAATTTCAGTATTATTTGAAGCGATGCGTTGCAACCGCCGGCGATACTTTGCAAATCATAAACAATGTGCTTTATGTAAATCGGGTTGAGCAAAAACTGCCACCAAATGCAGTTATAGCAAACAACGCTTTTCGCGACCCGATGGAAACACTCCGCACTTTCCCCAAAGGACGCAACTGGACACACGACAATTACGGACCAATCCGCATACCTAAGAAAGGCGATGTTATAAACCTGACGCTCGATAATTTAGAAGAATGGGATATTTTCATCAAACGCGAAGGAAACGACGTGAAAGTGGATGGCAATCAAATTATTATCAACGGGAAGCCTGCTAATAAATACACTGTTCAGCGGGACTACTGCTTTGGGATAGGCGACAATCGCGATTTCAGTCTTGATAGCCGCTACTGGGGATTTATTCCTTACGACAATGTGCTTGGCAAACCACTCATTATTTATTGGTCGTGGGAAATTAAAGATGCATATGAACGTCCATATAGTTTAATTGAAAAAATATCGAATATTCGCTGGAATAGAATTTTAAAAACTGTTAGTTAAAATGAGCACAATTATTAGCTCGTTCAAAAATAATGTCGGGCTGGATATAAATTTAGAAATAGTTGATAATAGCAATAGAACGAAAAAGACACTGTTTCTATTTCTTCACGGGTTCAAAGCTTTCCGTAACTGGGGTTTTTATCCGTATTTATGCGAAAAGGTTGCCGAGAACGATATAATTTCTGTTCGCTTTGATTTCTCGCTTTCTGCTGTTGTCGATGGTGAGCGCCTGATATACAATTCCGAACTTTTTGCACAAAACACTGTGTCGAAAGAAGTGCAGGATGTTCAGGATTTTCTTGAAGCTTTGGAAAAGCAAGAAATACCGATTGACTACAATAACTGGAATGGGGAAATTGTTCTTTGCGGGCATTCTCGTGGTGCAGCTATTGCAATTCTAACAGCAAATCTATCGCAACGTATTAAAAAACTTGTTCTGCTTTCGCCTATTGCGACTTTCGACAGATATTCCGACCGTCAGAAAGATTTATGGCGACGCAACGGATACGTTGAGTTCAAGCTTGTTCACTCGCAACAGAAATTACGTCTCAACTATTCATATCTTGAAGATATATTGCTCAATGCTGATAAATTCAACTTGCCAAAGGCAATAGCCAATGTTGAGCAACCTATTTTGATTATTCACGGCAAGCAGGATTTAACTGTTACCCCGAAAGAAGCATACGAGCTTGCCCACAGCGTGAAGAACAAGGAAAAATTCCGCTTCCTGCTGTTGGATAAGGCAGGACACGGTTTCAACTCGGCTCATCCATTTGATGGGACAAACCAGGTGCTTGAGAAGCTTATTGTTGAAGTAGTTAATTTCATTAACGAGAAGTGAGAGGAAAACCGTATATATTGCTGATTTTGATATTGCTTGCAAGCTGCGAGCTGATTGTAATCAAAGCACCACCAAAGGAACGCCAGCAACGTGTGGAACTATCCCAGCGGGCACCGCTTAGCGTTGTGATGCTATTCAAAGCAGAACTCGACAGCAGTAATGTTTTTGGGGCAATGTCGCTTATTGCGTCGCCGGAAAAAACAAAATATCTTGCTGAGCAACGCTACGAAAGAATTACTGATATTCAGCGGGTTCGCCGTATTTTGCAAAACAAAAAAGTAACAGAATATAAAGCAAATTCTGTTGCAGAAGATATTTCAATTGTGAGCTTGGAATTAAACTGGTTAGAGAAAATTAATTTTGTCGCTGCAAAAATTGATAGCCAGTGGTATGTAACAGATTATAAATATCCGGCAGAATAACCTATTCAAGAATTATCTTTTGTATTTTTGTTTCATTTGAGTTGCTAAATTTAGCGATAAGAAATCCTTTCACCCGAACTTTCGACTCAAGATCGATTGCGGATGAATTTCCAATATCTGTTTTATAGACAAGTTCGCCCAATAGATTGTAGATTTCTAAATTATCGTATTTTCCGAAGCAACTATTCAAATAAAACGTATTATTCGAAAAGAATATATCTTGATTTTCGGATTTTTCGGCAACAGAAGTGAAAGCAGATAGTTCGAAAATATGCCCAAAAGATGAAATTCCTCTGAGATTTTTGATTGTAAGGTCAGGTGTTTTGAAGTTCGGATTTTTCGGCTCTAAAACTAAATTAGCAACTACACCTGAATTGTTAATCAGGTTTGTTTTGCTGACTGTGCCGATAGAGAATTCAATTGAATTTTGGGTTGATTTCCACATAGAGAAAGTAGCTTTGTTTCCGTCCAAAAGTCCGGTTGGTTCAATTCCCTGAACTTCAAAATCCTGTAAATCAGGAATTTCAATTGTTCCGGCAAGCGACAGATACGGCTGGTAGGTGCTTACATAGATAGGATAAATGATGCTGCTGCTTGACTTCTGAACAACTATTGCAGGCAGTTCAATTTCCTGATTAGTATTATTAATTATGCTGCCGGTGGGATGCTGCTTGTCGTAGTTGTAAGAGATAACTAAATTATCAATCATATTAACTTCTCCGTTGCCATCGCAATCAGCATAAGTAGCAGAGGCGGTGTCCCAGGCAATCACCGGCTGAGGAGCCCAAAGAGTGCTTGCGGGCTCGCGTTTGAAGCTACGCATTTGCTTGGTGTTTGGTCCGAAGCCTAAATAGTAGGAAACTGTTGCAAAATCGAGGTGGTTAACAACTCCGTCGTTGTTTGCATCGCCGGGCCATACGTTTACGAAGCTATGGATTGTGTAGCTAATGCTTGATGTTGGCAAATCAATAAGTTTCAGTTGTCCGTCGGCAACAACAGTTATCCGCGGATTGATCAAACTAAAAGTAACCACGTCGAAATGCGGAGCTGCTGGTATCACAACAAATTTCAGATTAACAACTTTGGGATTGTCGGGTGCGTTTGTGTCGCGGGTGTAGTCCATACCGGAGCTAACGACCAATCTGCCTATGTCATTAGAGGCATCGGGCAGCGAAAGCACAAGAGTTTTGGTAGTGCTTCCGAATTCACCGCGTTTCCATTCGGAGAAGCGGACAAACTGCGTTTTATTATAGCGAAGTTCGAAAGATACGTTTGTGCATTTTTGGATATTGTCGGCAACAATATCTATGCTGAATACATAAGTAGCCGTAACGAACTTGCTTCTGGACGAATCGACGTCGTTTCTCACAAAGTTGAGAGATTGCGAGTGCAAGGCAGTCGAGGCTACCAGAAATAAGGTTAATATGTAAATAATTTTTCTCATTCTCGAAATAATTAGCAATTGATATGCCAGAAATATCAATTTTCGTCCACATTCAGCAATTTTTTTGCTAATTTTGCAACAAGTTTGCTCATTTCTTCTAATTTATCATCATATAATATATCGGTAACTGTTTTGATTTTTTCAACATCTTTTTCGTTAATTTTATAAAGAGAAAGGGAAATTTCGGCGGCTTCGGGCAATTGCTCGTAGCTTCCGGCAATAAAATATCCAACGTTGAATTTGCGTAGTGCGTCTATCTCATTTAAAGTAGGCAAGTTATAATTTTCAACTACGTAAAGCTTGAACAAGCTGTACAAACTATCCCGTGTTTCGAGGTCGTAAGCAACGAAATCTTTGGATTTTTTTGCAACTTCGAAAATTTCTTCGAGAGCAGCAAAGGAAGTTGTAATTCTTGCGTCGTATAAATTCCAGGGTCGCAATCCAATTGGCAGGCTAAAACCAATTCCGGTAAGAACGAGCGTTGGTGCAGGTTTCACATTTAAATTCCCAACTTGATTAGAATATAATTTGCTGTTGTTTTTGGCATCTGCAAAGGCTCTTTGGGTGGCAGTGAGCAACGATGGGTCGAAAAGAGTTTTTTCGGTGGTTGCCTGACGATAGTTCAGATGGGCAAATCCTTCGCCTTTTTGACGTTTTGTCGTATCGCTAACGTCCACCAGAAGCAATTCCACCCGCAGCATATTGATAAATCTGTCGGCACGCATAAAAGCAACTTCATCAGCACCTGCTATTCGGGCAATATCGAGAAGGATAGGCTTTTTCCCTTCGTTGTAGAGATTTTGAGCGATTGTGTCGCGGTCGGGCTTTTCGATGAAATCATATTTGAGAGTAAGCCTTGTCGCAAGCGACAAAGCAGCGTCTGCCTTTATTTCGGGAATATCCTCCACTGCAACGTTTCTTCCCGCGATATAGTTGCCAAGCATAATTTTTCGTTTTTCAACTTTGCCTGAACATCCAACAATAGTAAGCATAATCAATAAAAACAGTAACTTTTTCATTTTATCCTCAATAACTTCTACTAATACTTTGCCTTGTTGCCGCAATAATTGCGTCATAGCCACCGAAAGCAACATCTTTATAATAGACAAATGCGATGAATGAATGGTCGTTTACGCTTGTGTTGCCTTCATATTGGTCGGTAGAATACCGCACCGCACGGTTTCGGTAAAAGTCGAATTCACCGGTAGCATATAAATAATTATGCACACCCCGACGCACCCAAGCCCGTAGTTTATAGTAGCGGTCTGCTTCGTCGAAATACATAATCCAGCGGTGGTCGGGCTTCCAGTTGTTGAAAGAGCCGATGATAAACACATCTTCGTTTGTAAGCACTCCATCCGGCTCGAGCAGAAATTCCAGATAGATATAGTCGTTTGCATAATTAGGAACGCGGCTTGTTAGCATAACGCCTTCGTTGTCGTATTCATTGAAGGTGCCGTTGCGTCGCAAGTCCGAAAGAGGAAGCCGTTGTTCGGTTACTCCACGGGGAAAATATCCGAGATTGTTCAAATCCAGCACCCTATATTCGTTTTCGGCAGGAACACCTTCAATTCTAAAATACTTACGTGCTCCGATAAAACCCGAAACATTTCTGCGGTATTGATATTTATAAAGATATGAATAGTCATCTATATCGTTTCTTGATGAAACAACGAGAGGTTCTTCCCAGCGATTATTTTTATAAAGCACGCAGGTATGCACATTATTATCCAGCAGGTTCAATTTTGACCAAACCTGAACATCAAGATTATAACTTGTTGATGAAACATTATATTTAGTCGAATACATACTATTCCAAATGCTCATTACAGATTGGGCTCGTGGCTCGACCACAAAGAATTTTGCTTCTGCAAATTCTTCTTTATCGTTGTCGTAGTTATAAAATTTCACCTTCCAGTTGCCCGAATATTTAATCGGGATGCTAAAATCAGGAAAAGAGAAATAGCCTCGGTGCGAGAAATACGGATTTGTGTAGCCGGCTGCATCCCAACGAATATTGCTAAACCGGCGGTGGTAGAGTTCCTGATAAAATATGTTTTCCGTTTCTTTCCAGTCAGCAGTGCAATGGACAAACCGGGCGTATAAATTCGGAGGGACGTTTGCAAAAATATCGATTTCCACAGTGATTTTTTCGCTACCAATATTTGTCGAATAGCCCGAACTATTGTTCAGAACAAGGATAGGTGGCATAGTTTCGTTGTCGCCGTAAATTCGAACACCTCGCAGCAAAGCCTCGTGCTTAGGGTCGAATTTTTCATCCTGAGCGTTTGCCGAAATCGCTATCAGTAGCAACAAAATATTTATGATTATTTTTTTCATTTCCACTTCTTATACTTTCGGAAAATTTCGTAGCAATTCAACATTAATATAAAAATATAGACGAATAATTATTGAAGAGATTAGAGAAATTAATGTATAGCAGTAAATATATTATTTCAAGGTGTCGGAAACAGCGGTTACGCATAAAAAAAGCAGCCCCTTCGAGGAAGGGGCTGCTCCGGTGTTGTTATGAACGTAGAGTATTATTTAACTCTTACAACTTCGCGAGTGATTACGTACGGACCAGCTTCGATACGAACGATATACATACCGGAAGCGAGGTTCAATCCGCTCAAGCTAACAGTATGGCTGCCAGCAGCATAGAACTTGCCAGATACAAGCGAAGCAACCTTGACACCCATAGTATTGTAGAGGCTAACAGAAACATTGCCATCAGTTGGGATAGTGAATGTAACTTTTGCTTCGTCTGCAAATGGGTTAGGAACAACTTCAACATTGTAGCCAAGAGCGATTGGATCGTCGATACCAGTTACGCTACCTTTGATTTCGAACGGACCTGAACGGTGGTATTCGAGTTCAGGAATGTTAGCGTAGATAGCACGAATCCAAGCGTTCTTAGTATTAACATTTGGCACCATCCAGTCGAATGAACGGAGAGATGCTTTGTATTCGCTTGCAAGAGTATTCCAGGTAGCGCCGTTATCGATAGAGTATTGCAATGTGAATGTATTAACGTTTTCGTGAACCCAGCGAACCGGACGTTTTTCGCCGAAGTTAAGTTTATCGTTTACACGAGGATTAGTAATAACGAGTGTGCCGGAGAGAATTCTGAATGGTTCGGAAACTGCGAGCACTTTGCCTGTTGCAACATCAACCATACGAACAACAGCGTTCTTAGTGTTTGCAGCCGGGATAGTCCATTCAACTTCTTCCTTGTTGGAGCTTACTGAACCAGTAACAACTGTCCATCCATCAACGCCGTTAGCGGAGAATTCGAAACGAACGTTAGCGTTGTCTTTCGAAATCCAGCGGATGAAGTCTTTCTTGCCGCTTGTGTAGATAGGATCGGTGGAAGCAGGACGAGTAATTTCAGCTGGAACAGAGAATATAGTAAATACAGCGTCGCTTCTGTCGAGTTCTTTGCCAGTTGCTGCATCGAGCAAGCGAACAAGCATTTCGCCGGAATTGAGACGAGGAGCAACCCAGTTGAAGCTTAATTTGAGAGCGTCAACAGGTTCCTGATTGATACGAACCCAGGAAGCACCGTTGTCGGCTGAATATTCGAGATACAATGAAACGCCTTCTACATCAAGCGGAGCAGTCCAGTTGATTGTGTACATAGAACCGCCTTCCCAAACTTCGCCGCCATTAGGAGCAACAACAGCAAAGTTCTTAGTGATGATGATAGGTTTAATGTCTTCGAATACACCAACGCCAGTGATAATTTTGCCGTCTGTGGAGAGAACAGCGCAAGTATTGCTCCAGTTGAAGAATATGCTTTGGTCTTTGCGTAAGAGTTCAAATCTCAGAGTGCCAAGATAAGTATTAACTCTTGGAACAATTTGACCCGGGCGACGTGTATATGCATCCCAATCAACTTCAATAGAACGAGTGTTTGGCACCGGAATATCAGTTAAATTAGTAGGTGAAGTGTAGATCGGACCGTAGCCTAAATCAGAACGGTTGTCGAAAATAACTTCGTTGAGTTTAGTAAGTTCAGCAAAACGAACAACAGTTGGGTCGAAATTGATTGCAAAAGTAGCATTTGCAAGAGCGAAATCAGCACCGGTATTGCGAATGTAGATAGGAACATCTACGAAATTGCCGTTAAGCTGAGGCATTGCAATAACACGGTAGGAAAGACCACCAGACTGAGTTTGGTCGTATTTGCTGATAGTAGTGGAAGGATGGATTTCGCCACCTTCGTTGAGATATGATTTAGCATCAGCAATGAGGCGTTTCGAAAGTTCAGGAGCAAGAGGATAGTAAACGCTCATTGGGTCTGCATCGGAAATGTAAGCAAATGGGTTGCTTTCGATAGAATTAGTAGTTTGTGGATAAACGTAAGCAGTATTCAAAGCAAGGTTGCGAAGTGATGAAACTTTGTTTGTATTGTTATCAACGATAGTTCTATCGATAGCGTTTGCAACGTTATCGCCGTTTACGTCGTTTGAAGGATCAGTAGAAAGAGCATTGACGCGAACTTTTGCACGGTCAGCTGCATTGATTTGACCATCGCGATAGACGTCGCCACCAACCATAGCTGGCAATGAGTTAGGACCAGTAATGTTGTTTGCAGCACCACCATCGTTGAAGTTCAAACCAGTTGAAGCCCACTTGGAGTTGTAGCGGTCAGGAGTGTAGTTTTGTTCATCGGCATAAGCAGTATAGCGTGAGCCATAAGCAGGAGGTTCCTGACGAGCTTCGGTTGAAGTAATTAAGTTATTGTCGGTACCGTCCCAAGCCTGGAAGTCCCAACCTGATTCAACGCTCCAAGTAGAGAGGTCGTCGCCAACATAGTAGAACGGAGCAGCGTAAGCCGACATCACAGGCAAGTAGTTCAGGTGATCAACAACTACGAAGTAGCGACCATCAGCAACTTCTGTAAGAACGAAAGGAACGTTAGCGAAGTTGTTAGCGCCGGCATTTCTGTTAGTGATAAGTTTCGATTGGGTAAAGTTGTAGTATTTATCAGTTGAAAGAGCAGTGCTATTAGGAACATAGGCACCAGGAACGCCCGAATTATCTTCAAACAGGCGAATTCTCAAACCTTTGTTGGAGAAGTTAGTACCAATGTTGTTCACAATACCGCCAGCATATCCACCGTGGTAGCCATCGAGAAGGACGCGAACAGTGAAGTTGCTCGGAGGAGTAATGTTGAATTGAGCACTTTCGCTGATAAGAGTTTGCATAAAGCCATCAGCGCCATTATCATATTCTAATGCATAAGGAGTGTTGATGTTAGCGCGGGCGCGAAGTCTTAATCTTCCGTTAGTCATTGCAGCGCCGATAACGCTTTGGTCGTTGTAGATACCGTCTTTGTTAGCGTCAGGATCTGCAATTGAGCAATTGAGGATACCAGCATATTGTGGTTTTGAAGCAACGCCCATAAATTCATAATCAGCAGTAGCAGTTGGAAGAGCAAGTGCGTTTGTATAGCCAGCATTTTGGTAAATGCTCGAAACAAATTGATAAGGAACGTTAGTGTTGCCAGCGCCACCGCCGGTTGAGAATTCTAAGTCAGCTTGTTTGGAGGATGAACCATAAGTGAAAGTAGTTCCATCATTACGGTTATAGTCGAAGCCAATCCAGCGAACTTTGAGAGCAGTTTCAGTGTTTTTAACTGATTGCAGATAAACTGGTTCAACTAATTTAATAAACGGAGTAGTTGATTCGTAGTTTGCAGTTGGGTCTGGATTAATACGAGCAACAAGGTCAGCATCGTAAGGAGTCATTTCGAATGCACGAGCTTTGCCGTAGTTGACCCAGCTATTCCCGTTGAATGAGTATGCAGCAACAAGGTTTTTAGTATAATCAACGCCGCCGAATACGCCAAGTTCACTTGCACGAACGTTAGCAGCACCCTGAACGAATTTAATCATATCGTCGATAGTGAGTACACCACCAGGATTGCCGCCCCAGAAGCGTAATTCACGGAATTCACCATCGAAACGACGACCGGTAGTTGTTCCGATAGTTGGTTCGTAGCCAATGTAAACAGGTGAAGTGTTTGTTTTATCAACAGTAATGCCAGAACCGAGCTGTCTCATAATCGGGTTAGTTGCTTCTAATGCATCGTTACGAGTCCAGGTAAGCTGAGGAACACCATCAACAAAGAACAGGATTTGTGATTGTGAACCAACTGATGGAATATTTACCCAAACACCAACGTGAACCCAAACTGAATCGAATTCAACTCTGTTAGGATTGAGTATTCTGTAGATTGGATCGCTCACAGCAGTGCGAATAGTTGGAGTTCCGTTGTCGAGTGATGAAACAACGAACTGCAATTGACCTGTTGGGAGAAGTCTCAAAGCATAGTGGAGTGCAGCAGCTTCTGTTGCAGCGTTTGGATTCTTCTTTGCAACTATCGGATAGAAGTTACCTTCAGTATTTTGAGGGAAGCTATAAGGTTTGATCCAAGTTTCAAGGAAGAAAGTTTCGCCAGTGATATTGAGTTTAGTATTCTGAGGAATGCTTACAATGGAGTTCTGACCATTTTTGTAAGCGAACCAAGGAGCAACTTTGAAAGGTTGGGAAATATAATAAATATCTTGCTGATTGCGAGCTTCGGAACCGCTTATTTTCATCAGGACATCTTTTTCGTAGTTGCCAACAAATGGGATAACGCCTTGCAGGTCGTTCATCATACCGGAAGAAGTAACGTTGTTGTAAGGTTCCCACAAAGCATAAGATTCTTCAACTTCTGCATTGTCGATAGGCATAGCAGGAGTTTGATTGTCCAAAGCGTCGAACCAGGTGTTGCCACCATCGCGGCTAATCTGGATCATAACGTCGCCGTAAGTTGCGCTTGGTTTTGGAGTTAAGCTGCCAATACCATAGGAAACCCAGCGAATTTCGTAAACTTTATCAACCAAATTGCTTACACCTTCGCCACCATTTGGAGAAGTCAGTTTGATGTGAGAGCGGTCCGGGCGGTAGCGGATAGCATCATTGTTTGGAGTGGAAGTCAATCCGGGAGTAGTAAAGAAGTTCAAGTCGTTGTTGCTTTGCTGATAGATTTTTTCGTTAGCTTTATCAAGGCGTGAAGCCTGCAATGGGAAGTAGAGCTCGAGCCCGGTGCGCCAATCGTTTGGACCATCAGTGATAGGAGTAATTGTGCCATTTGGATCGTAAACGCCTGGGATATAGCGACGCAATTGACTTTGTTCTAAAGCGTGACGCCAAACTTTAACTTCTTTGATACCGCCATAGAAGTAATCTTGCGAACGCATACCGTTGTTTGGATTGACGCCAACCCAGATAGGCATTTTAACGTTCAACGGGCGAATATTCGGAGCGCTTGTATTTTTGTAGCGGGCAACTTCTTCGCCATCAACATATAATATAACAGTATTATTCGAAACAACGCCAGCAAGATGAGTCCAGGAAAGTGAATGCTGGTCTGTCAGATTAGGATTGTTGCCGTATGGAAGCAATGGAGCCGGGCAAACAACATCGCCAAGCACACTGCCATCAGCAGCAGAAACACGGAATGCCGGATAAATACCATCGCGAAGATAAAGCATCCAGCCCAAACCTGCATCCGATGCCGAGCCAGAGCTTGCTGCAACTATAGCAGGATTGCTGCCAGCACCATTCGAAACGTTCAGATTAACCCAAGCTTCTACAGTAAATGAGTTTGGAGTGGAGAAGTTTCTAACTGTGCGGAAATAAGTGGAAGCACCATCAAATTGAACGAAGAACAAACGACCAAGGATGAAAGTTTGGTCTGATTCGTCCATTCTTGTTGAACTAGTGTAAGCAGGACGGCTGCTTTCAGCGAGGCTGCCGCTTGTGCCTTCAAGTTGAGTTATTCTAATTTTTGCAATTTCACTTCTGAATGGGAAGTTGTCGTCAGCTTTCCAGATAACACGGAGAACGCCACCGTAGCCCCATCCAGTAAGACCAGGACCATCTGGTTCATCTTGCAATGCACTCGAAGCAACGTCATTTGGTAAAGGTTTAACAGTACCGGTTGTAACAAAGTAGTCGTCTGTTGCATCGAGAGAGTCTATCCAGCCTAATCTGTATGTTGGCAAATCAGCAGCTGCGATGAGAGAAGCTTTGTCGCGGCTTTCAGCAACGCGTCCAAATTCAGTATAAGTAGCACCACCATCGAGCGAATATTCAAGACGATATGCAAAGCGGCGTGTTCCATAAGGTTCTGCTAACGAAGGAGTAGCAAGACCAGAACGTTCGAAGTAAATCGGATAGCCGCGATTTGTGCGCATTGATTGATATGGAGATTCGGGATAGCGGTTTACTGTTTGATTAAGTTGATTTGGATTGAGAACTGTAATACCACGAATTGTAAACGGAGCAGGGTTTACAAATTCAACCTGGCTTGTAACGTTTGTAAGACCATCGCCACTCATTACAACAGTTGTATTGAGCGAAGTGTAAGGATTGAACTGAAATTCTGCTAAATCGCTGTCAGTCAATGCGCTTGCATTGAGAATATTGAAACGAAGAAGTCCGATAAACGACCCGCGTCCGGTGGAAGCAGGAGTGAAACCAGGACCTAATGTGCTTGTAACATTAACGTCCAGAACTGCGACGTAACGCATAGTACCGCCCACCAAACCTGAAATGCTTGTTCCGCCGAGAGCTGCGAAACCGCGGGCAGGCTTGTTGTGGAATTCGGATTCAATTATATAATATGGCAGAGGCTCCGGAGCATCAACATCGAACTGAACAGCATCAGTTTTCGATGAGGGTTGATTAACAAGCGAGAAGTTTTCTGCTTGAAGTTTAGAGCCATTATAAGAAACACCAATGTTCATTGCTCCGAGCGGACCCGCATTAGGCGTCAGAGAGCGGACCCAAATTTCAACGCCCAGTTGGTTACCCAATCTTCGGGGGGTAAGCGTCATCTGGTAGTTGTAAGTTTGAGCAAGTGATTCGGCGGCTCCTGCAATGAGTAACAACGCCAGCCAAAATGCACTCAGGAATTTTACTTTTTTCATAATTTGTTCCTTTTATATTTATAAACACAATTTCTTTTTGCTTTGGCTTTGGGCTATGGGTTGCCATAGCATCCAAGCACTTATTGTAATTCCATTTAGTTATTACAAAGAACTTTTCTTTCCCGGTTCGGGTGTGTCTCCCAAAAGGCGGGAGACACACTTCCCGGAAACAAACCCAATGCCCTTACGGTGTTACCGAATAGATTTCGCTACCATAAGTTGATACTTGCAGTATATATTCTTCGCCAGACTTAGTCCAGTAAGTGCCATCGGTGCTGAATATACGAACTGTGTAAGTACCAGCTGGCAGACCGTTTATTACAGCCGCTTCACTTGATTTTCCGCTCAAAGTAGAACGTCTGATGCGGCGCCCAGTAGTATCGTAGAATTCTAATGTATAGTCGCCGGCGAGGTTAGTAAGTTTTACTCTCACATTCGGAGTTGTGCTGGCAACATTGAAGTTGAACCAGTCTTCGTCGGTCGAGCTCTTGATAGTGCCACGAATTGGAGTGTTTGTGCCAATGCCTTTCGAGAGAGCTCTTGTGTTGTTTGTGCCGAATGTTACATCGTCGTCGTAGCTACCAGTTGTTTCGAATGATTTTGGATTGCCGGAAGCAGCTATTGTGCGATAATTTTCGTTGCCATCTGTGCCGTTGTATTCAAATACATAGACGTAATATTTAGTGTTTGGTGCAAGACCAACTATATTTATACTGTTAGATGTTCCATTGTATAGAACTGTTGCACCACCAATGCTCGAACCCAAGCCGACGATTGAATTTCCGTAGTATGTTTCGCCGTTTTGTGGATATTCAGTAAGTTTGAGCAATGTATCTGGCTTAATAAGAACAATTCGAGCTGTACCACCACCATTAGACCAGCTAATAGTAGCAGTTGTAGCAGTTATATTTGTAAATGTAAGAGCTGTTGCCTGCGAAGTTGGTAAAGTTGGAAGAACGTCGAAGAGTTGGCTAACACCTGAAAGCACTTCGCTTGCAGCAGCAGAGTCTACGCGAAGCTGATAGTTGCCACCAGCAGCAGTTATCGAAAGCCCGTTCAATGTTACGTATGATTGTCCAGCAGGGATAACGCCAGAAACATTTGCGAAACCGCCGGAGCCTTTTTGTTCTTTAATTGTGAAATTGAACGGTGTGGAAACGTTTACTGCTTGTCCGTATTCGTTCTGCAATTGAACTGTTACGCTGAATGCCTGATTGACAACAATTGGAAGTGGTTCAATCTTTGTAATCACAAGCTTATTGCCTGTTACTTTTATAGCTGCATCTTTTGCTGCGTCGGTGTTTGCAGTTGCAACAAATATACCCCATTCACCTGTAAGTGCAGACGAGCCTTTAACCGGGAAGCCAGTCATCGAAAGCACTTGTGAGCTATACGATGCATTGTTGCGGTAGTCGTACCAGGACGTGCCAAGCCACTTAGCTGCAAATGTTGTTCCGCTTGCAGGAGTTAAGCTGTTGTGAATTGTGTTAGGCCATTCGAAGTTTACGCGGAGGCTATCGTTGAGAGCAGTGCCTTCTGCTGTGATGTTCCACATTGCGAGCAATGCGCGGGTTGGGTCGCCACCTTTGCCTAATGTTGGGTTCACATAGTTTGGTTTAACTACAACAGCTTGTTGGCTGGACGAATTTGCAAATCTTATTACAACAGGTATGTATTGACCACCAATTCCAACATCAAATTTAGTGTTTGTATTTTTAACATAGCGGCGCAAATTACCAATAACATATGCAGTTGATGAAAATGCCGGCAATGTTGCACTTGGTCCGAATGTCAATACATTGTCATTTGTAGTGATATTGTAAGCACCAGTGAGTGTTCCGTTTATGCGTAAATCGCCTGCTAAATTGAGTGTATTAGCAATTGTAAGGTTGTTCACTTCGTTGTTGCGGAACATTGTTGGAGGAATTGTAAGGTTTGCAATGTTTGGCAATACAACAGCTGAGCCTGTTCCTGCTTTAATTCCGCCCGAAATCATAACAACATTGAATGATGTATTGAATGTTAATGTGTAGCTACCAAGATCAAAATCATTTATACCTGTATTGATACGCAGATACGATGTATTTGCAATATTCAAGTTGCCACCTAATGTTTCCTGACGGGCTACTTCGAGCTGAACAGTTGTAGCTGCAGTACCAACAAAGTATGAATTGCTCAGACCGTTTGTAACGGTTCCTGTGCCTTGCAATACGAGACGTGAATTAGTTAAACTACCAGCGAGCAAACCAGTAGTTCTTGTCAAATTGCCATTCAATATGAGTTTCATTGGATTTACTGCACTTGCGCCTGTTCCGATAGTCAGGTTAGCAGTTGCAAGGTCTAATGTACCGTTTACTGTGAGGTCGTTTGCAGTTGTATGAGCAGCATTTATGGTTAAGTTGTAGAGTGTCGGCACACCGCTTACAGTAAAGTAAGCATCTTCGAGCAATGGAGTTACGTGGTTTGTTGTAACAACATAAGTACCAGTTCCACCATTGATTGCACCATTGAGTCGGCTGATTGCACCGGCGCCAACTGTAAATGTGCGGCTACCTAAGTTCAAGATACCGTTTGTAAGAACAAGTTCGTGGCTAGCACTTGAAGCAATTGTTGCATCTAATTCGAGCAGTAGCTCGGAGTTGCCAGATTTATTTAGTGTAAGATCTGCAAACTGTATTGGTGTAATAGCGGTTGTATTGCCAGTAATCTTCTGGAGAGTGCTTCCGTTGAAGATAATGCGGCTTGCAGTGTTAGGAGTTGCAAAGTCCATACTTGATGTACCATTAATAGTAAGATCGCCAGCTACATACAGTTCTTGTGCTTGGTTTGGCACAGTAAGAGCAGTTGCACCTTCTGTGCGGATGCTATAGAACTGAGTTGAGGCTGGTGAAATGCTGGAAATTTGTGGTGCAGCACCAGTGAATGTAATTGTGCCGGCAGTTGCAGTGAATTTACCACCTGCGCCCGAGTTCACAAATGTGCTTGCACCAGTTCCGGTAATTTTGAAGTCCGATGCAGTAGCGACTTCGTTGTTTGGATTAGCAGCGATTGTAATAGTGCCAAAGTCCAGACGTCCTGCATCTGATTTAACTATAGTTTTTGGATTGCCAGCCGAAACACCAGTTCCGACGTCGAATGTGACTACAGAAGAGGCTGAACCAACATAGAATTCACCATTTCCTTCAACTTCGATTCCAGCACCAAGCGGATTTGTTGCATTGTTGCGAATTGTGAAGTTGTGGTTTGTTGCAGTTGTGAGCTTAGAGCCATTTGCAACTTTGAGTTTAAAGAAGCGGAGAGTACCAGATGCGTTGATTGATTTTTCCTGAATGTTTTCGAATGTGATTGTTCCGCCGTCTGCAAGCAAGGATCCGGAAACAACTAAATTACCTTTTATCTTCCAACTATCTGATGTATTAACCAAACCGATAATTGTCAAATCGTTGAATTCAAGTGTTTGGTTCGAAGCATTGTATATATTACCATTGCCAGTAAATGTGATTGTTCCGTTGTTTGCTTTCAAAGAGCCGTTGCCTACTACATTTATTTCATTTTGAACTTGGAAGTTGCTGCTTGTAACAACTTTAGAGCCACTTGTAACTTCGAGTGCATAGAAAACGAGATCATCATCGTTTTGCGTATTAACTATTTCGCGCTGACCGAGGTTGCTGAATATCACGCGACCCGATGTAGGAGCAAAGGCATCAGTACCGTATTGATAGAAGTTACCTTGGATATAAGCAGTTCCTAATGGAACGAATGTTTGAGCACCAGCAGATGAATTCAACTCTACATTGAAGAGTTGCAATGTGCCACCATTCTGAACTGACCAAGGATCGCCACTACCTGAAACAGGTGTTGTGAAGTAAGTTGTACCGCCAGTTGCATTGAATGTGGAACCAGTGAGAATTTCGAATTTATCGGTAACTGTTATATTGCTTTGAGTAGAAACATTTGCATTATTGTCTGTGCGAATTGTGGTAAAGCTTAAGAATGCTGAAACAGGAACGCTGATTGTTTGCAATGCGTCGTAGCCACCCCAGAATTCTGCATTTACACCGGACACTGCACTATTAGCAAGAAGAGCAACATCGCCGCTGACACGGATTCTATTTGCCGAGCCGGTAACATCTGCTGCATTAACAGTAAGGTTGTGCACCCAAAGACCGCTGCCAGTAGTATAGTCATTGTTTACCGAAATAGTTGAGCTTACGCCAGCGGTTGTGCCATCGCCAATGATTAAGTTCAAGCGACCTGTGCCATTTGCACCGAGAATTTCTGAACCTGCTGTAAGGGTAATATTGCCCATAACACGCAACGAAACAACGTCGCCGTTTACTGTATTGTTGGCTGGTTGAACTGTTGCATTTTGATGGTTCAGAACAAGAGTTTTACATTCATAAATAGCACCATTACCGTTCACAGTAACAGTTGCTGGACCGATTACTACTTGGTCGACTTTGCTTGGTACACCAGTCGGGCTCCAGCTATTTGGGTCGCCCCAGTTGCCACTTGTTCCAACAAATGTGCGTAGGACGCCACCCGCACCCGGTGCAGCAGCAAGTGCGTAATAGTTCGCAGTAGCGATACTTACACCTGTTACTGCTAATTGACCTACGCCAGTAACCGGAGTATTTTCAGTAACAGTTCCAGAAACTTCTGTCGGGCTGGTTACAAAGGTATAGTCAGTTGTATGATATAATTTCAAATCTGCAGCGTTGCTGTATAATTCAGTGTTGTCGAATGCAAGTGTAACGGCTGTAACGCTTCCGGTTCCTGTAATATAATAAATTCTATGAGTAGCAAGTCCTACTCCGGCAATAGGAACTGTTCTTGGGTAACGGCGAACGGTAATACCCGTTGGACCACTTATAGATGTAACGCCAATACCGCTAGAAGCAATTTCTGCAGCTGTGGATGAGGCTGTTGTTACATATCCAGTTCCGGAAGTGCTCAAACCAGTGTTAATAAAGGTGTTGCCTGCTGTTTCTGAAATTTGAGCATTAGCATTTGCAAGAGTAACATTGAAGCCATTGAGATCTAAATCGCCGAGAGTAATAGTTATGTCGTTGTTACCACCAGCTCCATCGCCAACAGTTAAACCAGCCATAATTTTCATACCGGCGGGACGATTTAGCGTTAATCTACCTAATGTTGTAATGCCAGCAGGCAAAATAAACTGAGAGGAAGTGCCTTGAATAGAGAGAACAGTTGATGTTCCGGTTGTATATGTTCCACTTCCTATCATTTGACCATATAGAGTAATTGTTCCACTGGCACCGCTTAATGTTAATGTTCCTAAGTTCGATACATCCCCATAAACGGTCAAATTAAATGTTGCTTTATTTAAGGTGGCACCACTTGCAACACTTAAATTGCCATAGAGAGTGAGGTCACCACCTAATGCAGTTGTTCCAGTTGTTATAGTGAGGTTATTCAGTGTTGTAATAGTTGAGTGTATTGTTGCTGCTGCACCCATTTGGAAGTTTGTTGTTTCGTCTGTTATAAGACCATTGGCAGCAAATGTAGGAGCGCCGTTAAATACTACAGTAGATCCCTCAGTTGCATCCATAATAAAGTTTGCAGACGTATTAGGAACGTAAGTACCTGAGAAGGTAATTGTTTTACCATTTAATTCAAATCTACCCGAAGCAAATACTAATGCTGAAATATTATCAGTAATTGTTAAGTTGCTATTTAAAATAACTTTGCGAGCAACATTGCCTCGGTTTATTATCAATGAACTTAGTTGTGTTATGCTTGAGGGAAGCTCTATATCTGATGTTTGAGTGGATGATATTCTTAGAATAGTATATTGATTTGTTAAAATATCGCCGGTAAATGTGTAATTACAACCAGCTGCAATAGTAATCACAGGCTCACCAGCACCATTGCCACCGTTTGCGATGATTTGACCACTGCCTGCTAAGCCAGTTGTAAAAGTGATACCATTGTTGGCAGTTGTAACTGCTGAAAGATCTAATACGCCATTAGCACCTATTGTTGTTGTAGTTGTAACTGAATGTGCTTCATCAGGCAATACAACTGTGCCAGATGTAATAGTTAAAGTGTTAAATCCAACAACATAATTACCTGATACAGTAAAAGTAGCACCGGGGCGGTTCAAAGTAAAATTACCGAAGTTATTATTTGCGGCAATAGTGAAGTTCGCAGGCAAACTTCCGCTGCCGAGAATTTCTAATGTTGTTGTATTATTGGTAATAAATTCTGTTTCGTCTGTACCCCAGCTTGTAACTGGACCATACAGTTTAACTGTGGAGCCAACAGCATCAAAAAAAGCTCCAGTAGGATTGTTGAATGTGCCGTAAACTGTGAATGTAAAAGCGTTTACATCTGTAGTGTATGTTGCAGTATTAGTGAAATTCCCATATACAGTAACGTTTCCTGCAAGAGCGGCGTCGTTGGCAAATGTTAGGTTGTGTACTGTGAGAGCGGGAATTTGATTGCCGGCAGTTTGTGCTGCATTAAATGTTAAATTTGTATTTGAGTTTGTGTTGAGCGTAAGGTTTGTGAATGTTACAGCACCTGTGAATGAAACTGTTGCGCCATACGCATTAATTGTTGCACCTGAGGCAACACCGGCTACTGTTCCACCAAAATCTGAAGTTGAGTTGTTTATTGTCAAAACACCAGTTGCGGGAATGCTAAGAGCGGACGTAAAGATATTTGTAACACTACCACCAGAAGAAATTAAAGTACCGTTGAGAGTGATTATACCAGAGAATGTGCGTGTATTTGTTGCAGTGGAGGCAGCGTTGAGAGTAGCGCCCAAAGCTATGGAAGTAGTTGTTGTAACAGTTAAATCATTATTACCAACGATAAGAGTACCTGCTGATATGCCTAATGAAGTTGTTGTAGTAAGATCATCTGACAATGTGCAAGTAGAACCTGGTTTATTTACGGTTAATGAATTAAGTGAGGTCAATGTAGAGGGCAAAGTAACAGCAGTTGCACCTACAACTGATAGATCAGGTGCAGTTGTATTAGTAATTGTTGCATTGGTTGCTACTGTCCAAGTGCCGCTCAAAGTAACAGTTGCAGCAGCAGTGCTGAATGTGATATTTGAGTTATCGTTTTGGACAATATCGCCACGATAAGTTGCGTTACCGATATTTACTGCAACTGCGGCATTAATAATGAGCGAAGAAGTGCCGTTGAGTGTGATGCCGCCTGTAGCAGTAGTGGCGATATTTGTAGCTTGTGTTATTGTTAAAGTTGAATTACCATAAATGCTTATAGTGCGTGCATTAACTGCACCAGAAGTAGTAACATTGAACCCCGTAGGGATAATTACATCATCACTCGTTGTTGGAACTTGTGCTGGCGACCAGTTACCAGCTGTATTCCAGTCTGCACCAGATCCAACAAACGTTATTGTAGCAGCGGGGAGCGACCCGGTGCCCAAAAAAGCTAAGATAGCGACTATGAGACTTAATCTTAGCAATCGGTTTTTCTTTTTCATATTTTGACCTTTAATAAAGTTTATAAAACTAAGTTTGTTTAAAGTCGAATTTCCAGCAAAGCAAAACGCATAAGTAGCAAGCAAAAACTTGCCTGTCGATTCAAGAAGTGTCGGAGAGGTTAGAAATTCCTTTTCTCATAAGTTTCTCCATAAATTGTGTTACATAAGGCATAGAAAAATCAAACATAAAATATATATTAATTTGTTAATTAATTAGTTATTTAGTTGGCAATAAGAAGCGTAATTTAGGCAAACCATACACACCTTTTTATTAATTTGTCTACTAACTCACATATCATTTTCGGCAGTTTTCGAATAAACTTTAGAGATAATTTTATTATCACTTCTCTCATCAACAAACCGAAATTTTCGATATTCATTGCTAAACATAAATATTTAACAAACAAAGTATTTACAAAGACAATGCCAATGAATAAAAATTAATCGTTAGATAAACTTTCGGTTAATCTAATGAAGAATATTAGCCAAAACCAAATTATACTTTGCAGTCGATAAACTTATTCACATTTGAAGGCGTCCATACGACGCAGGCGAGCCTGATGGCGAGGACGAACCGATTTAGAATGAAGAATTTTTCGCAAAACGGCAAGCACATCAAAGAAGGAGCGCCAGTTGTGGTGTGGAATTTTCTGCTCGAAGCAGTATCTGGCAAGCGATTTTTTTGCAAAAACAATATCGGCATACTGGGCAGCACAAAAATCCGAATATCCATCGCCAATGTAGATAAGGAAAGAGTCTGAGGGCACATCTTTGAGCATTGCGTTGCGTTTGCAGGAGGCAACAAGGCAGTTGCAACTTTCGGTTACGAGCGGGTAGGTGAGTTGCCACCTGCCGTGTATCTTTTTTGCTTTGTTCGAATAAACTTTGAGATGATTTTGGTCAATATTCGACAAAACTGCTTCAATATATAGGTCAAATCCATCGCTAACAACTGCAAGCGGCAGACTATTGCCTTTGCAAAATTCAGCAAATTCAGGGAAATAGGCATCCACTTGCTGAGCGGCTGCCCAGTTTCTGATGAATTGCTCGTCAATATTGTCCGGCAGGCTTTCGAAAAGAAGTTCCCAGTATTGGCGAATATTCAACTTGTGTGAAAGAAGTTGAGAATGGAATGGCTCGAACTGCCCGAAATCCACAAAAAGCTTGTCGCCGAGATCGTCGAGAGTGATTGTGCCATCGAAATCAGTGAAAATATACACATCTTTCATCGGGAACGCACCGAAAAGAACAACCACACAGTAGCAGCGAGAGTGGCAACAACAATTGCCGGACGCAGGAACTGCTCCCACGAGCTTTCTTTTGGGGCTGGCAGTTGATTGCGCAGGAAGTCGGGCGACGAAGCATTTATCTGCTCGGCTTGAGCGTAAGAAAGTGTGTCGGACCAAGAAAGCACGAAAGTTTCCGGTGGGGAAAGCACCTGACTTGTAGATTTCTGGAAGGTAAGGGAAACAGAAATTGTGCGTTTTATTTCATTTTTAGAAATTGGCGAATAATCCACACTGAAGACAGCAGGCGAAAGGTAGAGAAAACCGGGAGCATCGGCAGTCGTCGGCACAAGTTTCACCGGCAGTCGGCGGGCAATTGCCTGCAAAATAATCATCTGAGCATCGGTCGGGCTTGTGCTAATGAGGGCTGTGTCGCTATGGAAAGTCATCCTAAGAGCAAGGCTATCGGCAAGCGAGGCAGCAATTTGTAAGTTGTGTGGCTGAGCAAACACACTCATCGGAAGCAAAAGGAGCGACACAATCAGAAATTTATACATTAATGAACCTTGCTAAATGTTCTGCATCGGTGATATGGACGAGTGCGTGGTCGTCGACAAGCTGCGAGACGGCAGCTTTTGCTTGCCGAAGAGGAATAGAGTGCTTGTAGGCAAAGTGCCAGATGTCGATAGGCGAAGCAGAGATTTCGAGAGCAAGCAGTTGAGCCACAGTGAGAGGTTCATTGTTTTCGAAGCGATTGCGGGCAGATTCGACAAAGGCTTTGCCTTCTTCGTCCTGCATCTGGGCAGAAGTAAAGAAATAGTTGTCGTTATCGAGCAGGTCGCAAATCGGAAAACCGCGACCGTCGCGTTCCACCAGACGAGGCAGAAAATACATTCCGACAAGGTATGGATCTACAAGTTCGTCGTCCCAGAGGTCAAGCCAGATTGCTTCGTCTTCCGAGCGAAGCCATTCGAAGAAGTCTATTTCGTATTTCGGAAGCATCATCAGAGTGTCGCTCGAATAACGTTTAGCAAGCAATTGGGCTTGCTCGGCAGTAATTTCGGCAAACACCTGCTCTTCGAAAAGGATGTAGTTTCGCAGTTCTATGGAATTCTGACAATATGCAATTAATTCTTCGTTTGTCATAGTGTGTTTTTCAATTATTTAATTACAAAAATACGAAATTGCGAACAAAAAATTGATTATTAAATCTATGGACGGGATAAGCGAAGTTGAAGCAATTGGTTAAACATTCAATTGTTTTGGTAAAGCAACTAACAATAATTATAATATTAATAGGAAATTAATAAAAATATTTCTATATTTAGCAATACCTTGCCAAAATTTAACATTTGCTTAACAAAAAATTTGTATTTTTATATTTTGTTTCAGTATAATGGCATAATAAAATGTCAGAAGAAAATCGCCAAATCAGCGAAAATTTGCCCCCTCTGCAAAGCAGCAACGCAAAAACAATAGTAGTGGTCGACGACGAAGCGGATATTTGCGAGCTTGTATCGCTTGCACTCACAAAAGCAGGCTACAAAGTAAAAACATTCGAGGATGGCGAAAGCCTGTTTAAGTATCTCAAAACTAACACACCGGAGCTTGTAATTTTAGATTTGATGCTACCGGATTCTGATGGCTTCGAAATTTGCAAGTATCTGAAAAAAGACGAGAAGTTTTCGCACATTCCGGTAATTATGCTAACAGCTCGCACAGAAGAAATGGATAAAGTATTAGGGTTGGAGCTCGGAGCGGACGATTACGTTACCAAGCCGTTTTCGACGCGTGAGTTGGTGGCGCGCGTCAAAGCTGTGCTTCGTCGGGACGAAAAGGTTGTGAAAACGCAGAAAACCCGTATTGGCGATATTCTGGAGATAGACCACCAGAAATACGAAGTAACAGTAAACGACGAGAAAGTGGAACTTACTTCAACTGAGTTCCGTATTTTGAAGTTGTTAAGCGACAGACGCGGTTGGGTGTACTCCCGCGAGCAAATTCTTGATTATCTTGGTGCACAGGAAAAAGGCGTTCTCGATAGAACAGTGGATGTTCATATAAAAAATCTGCGTGAAAAATTAGGGATTGCCGGCAAATTTATTAAAAACATTCGCGGCGTTGGCTACAAAATAGAAGAACATTGATGAAACGCTTATCATCGAAAATTTTTGCGGGATATTTCCTTGTGATTTTTTTGCTTACGGGGCTAATTCTGTTTTTTACTTATCGAAATGTAAGCAACCAACACGTAATAACAATTACCGATAACCTCAATAAAATCAATACAATTCTCGAAGCTAAAATTATTCATTTTATAGAAAACGGGCAGATTCCTGAATTAGATAATTACGTAAAAAAGACCGGGAAAGAAATTCATATCAGGCTAACCATTGTAGATAGCACCGGGCGGGTGCTTGCCGATTCGGAAGGCGACCCGTCCAAAATGGAGAACCACAAGAGCCGTCCCGAGCTCGAGCCAATTTTCAAAGGGGAAAAAGTCGGGAAATCAGAACGTTTTAGCACAACAGTGCATAAAGAGATGCTCTATATTGCTCACGCACTTTTCGGTAGCAACGGGCAGTTTCTTGGTGCGATCAGGACAAGTATTTTCAGAAATCAGGCAAAGGAGCTTATAAATCAGCTAATTCTGCAGATACTGCAAATTGCTTCTATTGTTGTGTTGATTACTCTGATTGGGGCATTGATATTTGTGAGGTCGCTCACCAAGCCGATAAATCAAATTTCGGAGGCTTCGCGCAAAGTAGCTGCCGGCAATTTTGATATTAAAGTTAATATCGGCGGACGGGACGAAATCTACGAATTAGCAACAAATTTCAATAATATGACAGCCCAGATTAAAACGCTATTTGCCGAAGTTACCAAGCAGAAAGAAGAACTCAATACTATTATCAAAGCAATACAAGACGGGCTTGTTGCTCTCGATATAACAGGGAAAGTGCTGGTAGCAAATGCCGGATTTTGCAAAATCATTTCTAATACTGACATAATAGATAAGAATATTAATGAAATAACTCAAAATCAGGATATTTTAAATCTTTTCAATCAAACATTGAATGAAAAGAGCAGCACAATCAATGAAATATCTAACGAGAAGAAATTCTATCTTTGCAGTGCCAATTTTATCGAAGCAAAAAAGGAAGTAGTTCTGCTTTTCCACGATATAACAGAAATAAAAAAGCTGGAACAGTTGAAAAAAGACTTTGTTGCAAACGTCTCGCACGAACTCCGCACACCGCTTACTGCGATAAAAGGATTTATAGAAACACTCGAAGACGAAATCGATGCTCAATATCATCATTATATTGATATTATTAAGAGAAACACAAACAGATTGATTAGCATAGTGCAGGATTTGCTAATGCTATCCGAACTGGAAGCCCCAAACACAAAGCTTATCAAAAGCCAGCTCGACGGGCGGATTATCATCGACAACGTATTGAAAATATTCGAACCGAAGCTCAAAGACAAAGGACTGACAATCGAAGTGCAATATCAGGAGAATTTCCCCAAAATAAACGTTGATGTGTTCAGGATGGAACAAGTGTTTATAAATCTTATAGATAACGCAATAAAATACTCAGACGGCGGAACAATTCTTATCAGTTGTTCATACGACGAACGTTACGCCTACTTTGCAGTGAAAGACAACGGAATGGGCATATCCAAAGAAGACGCCGAACGTATTTTTGAGCGGTTCTATATTGCAGACAAATCCCGTTCGAAAAAAAGCGGGGGCACAGGTCTCGGTCTATCCATTGTAAAGCACATAATTCTACTTCACAACGGTGAAATTTCCGTTGAGAGCGAGAAAGGAACAGGCACAACCTTTAAATTCAAAATACCGCTAAGTTAGTTGCTTAATGCAAGCTCGATCAAGTAGTTGCCAATTTTTTCAACAAGCCAATCGTAGAGTTCGTCGCCAAGAATAAACCGTTCAAGTTTTGAAATCGGGCGGTTGAAATCCATACAGTATATTTCACCATCTTTGATAGCAAATTCGACTGCATTGAAATGGTTTTCTATTTTGTTCAGCAGTTTCAGGCAGGCATCTTTGATTTTCTGCTCGGTTTTTTCGTCAATTCTCGGAGCGGTTCGTGAATATCGCAAATGCAGAGGATTGGTAGGATTGTATTTAACAATTTTCAGATATTTACCACCGACGACAAAGCAACGGACGTATTCATCATATTCGATGGCTTCCTGCAAAATCATCAGATTGGAGCCGGTGAGTTCGTAAGCAGAGAAGAACTCAGTTTTGTTATAAACTTTGAAATCATAACGTTTTTCATCGTAAGCATTGGATTTCAGCACAGCAGGAAACCCGACGTAGTCGAACATTTTGTCCCAGTCGAGAGGATACTCCAAGTTTCGCATAGCTTCGGGAGTAGTGTTTTTCGGTAGCCATTTAGTAGGAATTAAGCAGGATTTTGGCGTTTTAAGTCCCAAATTGTTAGCAACATGAGCCTGAAAGAAATAATCATCATAGCAGGCATTAAGGCAATTTGAAATAACTTTTTTCCCCTGCAAATTCAACGTTTTTAGAAAAGTTCGGTAAAATGGCACAAATTCAGAGATGCGGTCGAAAATCACATCGTACTGGTAGAAGTCGTTGTTTTTCAGAATGCCAATTTTAATTTCCTCGCAAATGTATTGACTACTTTGTTTTGAATTAATATAGTGCTGAACATCAAGTGGAAAATTAGTATCAATACCGAAAAGCAGACCGATTTTTTTCATAGCCCTACCCCAAGAATATATTTATATTTAAAACGAATTATTCTAAAAATTAGTTAATCAATTTTCCAAATAAATAGAGAAATAAATAGTCTATTATCAAAAAACCGAACAATCTTTCGAAATTAATATGAAAAAGTTATTATTATTTTTTTCGGTAATATTTGCGATAGCAAGCTGCGGGTCGCAGAACACTAAAACAATCATCGTTACAACAAGCAATCCAATATACGCAATAATCAAAGAAATTGCCGGTCCAAGAGTAGATGTAAGGTATATTATACCACCGGGCGCATCACCACATACATATCAGCCGAAGCCTTCGGATGTATATAAATCGCAGGCGGCAAATGTGCTAATATATGCAGCCGACAACAACGATGGCTGGGCGGCAAAGCTTCCCGGCAGCAGAAGTTTGTTGCAGTTAGTGGAATTGATCCCCAGAGAATATTGGATAAACTATCGTGGTGAAAGAGTTTCGGCAAGCGACACAACGATTACAACGAAGAATATCGACACTCATTTCTGGATGGACCCACTGACAGTTAAGGCAATGCTACCGGCGATTGCAGACACACTTGCGAAGCTCGACCCGCAAAATGCGGCAACATACCGCACAAACGCCGAACTTTTCTCGAACAGACTGGATTTGTTGCACCGTCAGGTGGACAATCTCCTTCACAATGTGAAAGGAAAAACAGTTTTTCTGCATCATCCTTCTATTATGTATATGTTGCAACGATACGGGTTGCTTTACGGAGGTTCTATTGAAGAAGCTCCGGGCAAAGAGCCAAGCCCGAAATATATTGCTTCGCTTATTCAGAAAATAAAAGAAAGCGGAGCAAAAGCCATTTTCAACGAACCGCAACTTTCGGATAAAGCCGTAAAAAGCATTGCAGACGAAGCAAAAGTGAGCGTTTACCTGCTCGACCCGGTGGGGGGCACAAGCGGAAGAGAAAACTATCAGGATTTAATTCTATTCAATGCACGAACTCTTGCGAAAGCACTTGCAGGAGATTAACGATGCCCGATTATGCGATTAAAACAAGCGGTCTGACAGTAGAGTTTGGCAATAATATAATTCTGGATAATATCGATGTTGAAATAGAAAATGGCGATTTTGTCGCAATAGTTGGTCCGAACGGTTCCGGCAAAACGACATTCCTGAAAGCATTATTAAGTATTGTAAAGCCTACATCAGGCGAAATAAAGATTTTCGGCAAGGAATTAGATAAAATCAAGCCCGGCGAGATTGGATATGTCCCGCAAATTAAAACAATAGACCGTTCGTTTCCGGCAAATTCTATTGAGCTGGTGCTGAGCGGTGTGAGAAATCGTTGGTTGGGAGTAAAAAGCAGAGAAGATAAGAAATTGGCTCTTCAGGCACTTGAACTTGTCGGAGCGGCAGATTACGCAAAAAAGCAAATTTCGGAGCTATCGGGCGGACAACTTCAGCGAGTGTATTTAGCAAGATGTTTTGCATCAAACCCGAAACTACTTCTTTTAGACGAGCCCGCAACGGGCGTAGATCTTGTTTGCGAAGCTACAATTAATGAACTGATAGAAGAATTCAACAAGAAGCGGGGCGTTACTGTGCTTATGGTAACGCACGACTGGACAGCCGCCTATCACCACACAAATAAAGTTATGCTCCTGAACAAGCAATTAATATATTATGGCAATAAAAACGAAGCATTTACAGAACTCAATTTAATGAAAACGTTCTCGCATCTTGGACACAAACATAAAGTTACTTTTGGATTGAAAAGCTATGAGTGAGATATTCAGCCTTGCATTTATGCAGCGGGCAATGATTGCAGGGATTTTGCTCGGTGCAGTGAGTGGTTTCCTTGGGGTGTTTGTAGTTCAGCGAAAGATAAGTTTTTTGGGAAGCGGATTGTCGCACGCGGCATTTGGCGGAATTGCGATGGGTATATTTTTAGGTGTCGAGCCAATGTTTTTGGCAATTCCGTTCACATTGCTTATAGCAGTTTTGATGGTATTTCTGAAAAAGAAAGCCGATATTTCCGCAGACACATCAATTGGGATACTTTTTTCGGTAGCAATGGCAATTGGAATAATATTTTTAGCACTGAACGAAAATTATTCGGCAGATGCATATTCTTATCTGTTCGGTTCAATATTGAATGTATCGGCAATTGATCTGGCGGTAGTGGCCGCTCTCTCGTTGATTATTGCAGTGATTGGCAAAATATATTGGGGACGCTGGGCATATTCAACTTTCGATATGGAGCTTGCCCGCACAAGCAAATTACCCGTCGAAACAGATGAATATATACTGACTTTGCTGATTTCGTTGCTGATTGTTGTTTCGATAAAAGTTGTGGGAATGCTATTGCTTGGGGCATATTTAGTAATTCCGGCGGCAACCGCCCGTATAGTATCGCGAACGTTCTTTCAGATGAGTGTGTTGTCGATAGTAATCGGTGCGGTAAGTAGCATAGGCGGGCTAATATTATCATATTTCGTTGATTTGCCGAGCGGAGCTGTAATAATATTGCTGCAAGCAATATTGCTAATCGTGTTGCTTATTGCCAAAAGAATTTAACTGCAACAATACAGAAATTACCACATTCCATACCTGCAGAGTATTAACTTGTTCGGATTTTGCAAGTTTTTGACATATCATTTTTAAATTACAATCGTTTATATTATTTCATTTATATTGTAAATTTTATTAATATTGTTAATACTTGTAAATGTAAATGAGAAAATGAAAAAGATACTTATAATAATCAGCGTTTTGCTGCTTGGGTCGTGTGCTTCGGAAAACGAATATCTTGTAAATCCACCGCCGCGATACGAAACAGTAAATGTGCGACTGCTAAATCTTGCGGGTGACGGTCAAAGCCGTTCGATTGTGCTAAATGGAGAAACTGAAATTGAAAATGTGCCATACGGAATGGTGTCGGCGTTTGTGCGTCCACCAGCAGATTCCGTATTTTTAGAAGTCCGCCGGCAAGGCACAAGCGAACTTAAACCGAGCAACAAAGTTCGCTTCGGACGGAATATGAATTATACTTTTGTTGTATTGCCATCGGCTGACGGAGCGGCACATTATCGCGATGTTGATACAATCATCACTTTTTCGACTTCGATGGTAGTTGCACAAAGCCAGAAAGAAGCATATCTGAAACTTTTTAACGGCTATCCTGATTCAACTGTAAGCTACTCGATGATGCTGGGTTGCCCAAGCGGACAGGCAATTGCAAGCCACGTTCAATACCGGCGGGCAACATCCCATTCGGTTGTGCGTTCGGGCGAACTTGCGATTTCTATAGTTCGGCATAAGCATTCCGGGGACGAGCTTATCGGGCTTTTTGATTTAACGTTGGAAAATTTCGGACAATATGCAATTGTAATAATTCGCGAAGGAAATGCCGAAAAAGTATTGCTATTGGACGAAAAGCAATCGACAGTGCAGGCACTTAGAGAACCCGCAACAATCAATAATCGCGAGGCATATTTGAAAACAGCGAATTTTTCAAGCGAAACGGTAAGCCTTCACTTGCAAAGTTCGGGCGATGTGGCAACAGTTTTTCCAATGTTTGCCGATGGAGCAAAGACAATAGAAGCTTGCGGCACAACTGCGAAGGACACTTTAAGTGTCGAGCTAAACGGGGCGACAACGGCAAAACTTGTTGTTGGAATCGATGTTCTGCAAAAATATACGGCATTTGTTTTCGACAGTTCGAATACGAAAGCAAAAAAATTAGTATTTGCCGAACCAGCCTATTTTACAGAAGAACTGAAAAACAGGGCAGTTGTGCGTGTGGTAAATGGCAATTATCTGCAAAGCGGTATTTCTGTTTCGGCAGGAGCTCGGGAGATAGCCAATGCGACTGGCGAGGACAAATCGCGTGGTTTCCGTTCGGGCGATAATCTGGCAAGCTACTTAAAATTTGGAGAAATATCGCAGCCGAAGTTATTGGAAGCTGGGACATTGCCAATAGCAGTATTTACAGCAACAGAGCCGGCGAGTCTAATAACAACAACTCGTCTATGGCTCGAAGCAAACAAATCATATTTTATTGTTGTCTATTCAACGCAATCGGGTGAGCAAAAAATTTCGCTTGTGGAAGAAGGTGCATCAGCCAATCCAATAGTTTCGGAAAGCGAGGGAGTATTTGCACAGTTGATAAATGCAATTACGGATGCAGACTTTGTAAGCTTCGCTCTGCCGGGAGTATTTTCCGATGCACGGCTGAATTACAGCGGGGCACTTGCGACTATTCTAAGCAATGGGCAAACTCAACTGACTATATCCGGCAAGCAGTATTCGTTTTCGGCAAGCCCGGAGCTTAGAGGAATGTTAATTGCAGCTGGACAGAAGGAATCGCCAGTGTTAGTATCGTTTGTCGAGCATCCGGTTCAGGCAGCGGCAGACCATTATGTGAGGCGATTTGTGAATGTATCGGACGTACCAAAAGTTGATATTAAAATAGGCGATGATGTGCTTATCTATCCCGGGCTCGGTTTTGGCGAACGCACACCAATCGAACGAATAAACAAAGAACGAAAATTCAGCTTAACTTTTGTGAATTCCGAAACAGGAAAGCAAATTGTGAGAATTGATGATTTGTTCTTAACATACAACAAAACGTACACGATAATTTTTGCCGGCAGTTCGAAAAAAGGATATTCAGCAATTATCCAGCAAGAATATTGATGAGCAAAGGCAAATCAAACATATTGAAAACTGTTTACACAGAGGTAATGGATTTTTCCGACCAGTTGGACGACAACCACACCTATATGCTCGCCGCTGGGATTGCCTTTAATATCGCCTTATATGTAATTCCGCTTTTTTTGCTCTCGATATATCTTGTAAATGCCTTTGTAGATATTAATCAGCTCTCGGAAGTAATAGAAAAAATGCTTTCGGATTTTCTGCCACCGACAAAATCATCAAAAGAAATAATCCACACAGTGCTGGAAGAAGTAAAGAAGATAAACCTGCACAGCAACGCAGCCGGGATTATCGGGCTTGTTTCGCTATTATGGATATCGTCTATACTTGTGTCGTCGTTGCGGTCGGGGCTGAATGCAATATTTCACATACCGGCGAAGAAAATTTTTATAATATATCGCTTATATGATATTTTGCTTACCATAATCATTACAATATTAATTCTAATTTATTCTTATCTGGTACCGATTGGCAATTTTGTGATTTCGTTTTTAGAAAGTTTTTTCCCTGATTTTATACATAAAATCATTAGCGGTGCGCTTGTAACATTCATTTCGCTTGTTTCGTCGTTTGTGATTTTTTTCTTTATCTATACATTTATACCGACGAAGCGGATGCCATTTTTTGTGATATTCTGGAGCACTGTCGGATGCGTGTTGTTAATCGAAATTGCGAGGCATATTTTCGGTTGGTATATCAGCGGAATTAGCAATTATGGCAAGTTTTACGGGACATTTGCAGTTGTAATTTCGATGGCTATCTGGATTTATTATTCTTCGTTTATATTGCTGTTTTCGGGCGAGCTTGTCAATTATATATACAGGAAAAGGCAACTGAGAAAAGCAACGATTGCCGAAAGCGAAGAATAGCCAAGTTATAATTTCATTCCGATGCTAAAATACAAGGCAGGTTGCCCGAACACAATTTCCCCGTTTTCTCTGAAATAAAAGCTTCTGCCAACGGCAAACCGACCGGGACCCAAAGGCGTGTCGAGTTCGAAGGCAACGCCGCCGCCGTGCAAGAAATCTTTGAAAGCAATTTCGTCTGCTTGGAGCCAAACATTTCCCAAATCGTATCTTGCTGATAAATAAGTATCGAAATATATTTGAAAAGGGAGTTTATAGCGAGCTTCGAGCGAAGAGAGGAGGATTTGCCGTCCGCGTTTGGCATCTTCGCGCAAGCCGTAGAAGCTTAACTGACCGCCAAGCGAGAAAAATTCAGATGCCGGAAGCGTTTTATCCGCAGCACCGAAAGAAACTGCCGGGCGAAAAGTAACATTCTCGATAGTAAAATTATGGTGATAATAAAAATATGCTTTTGAGAAACTTACTGATGGTTCAATTGCCACGGCACCTGTTTCGAGGTAAAGTTCAATTCGTTGCCCGCTTCGGGCAAGAAATGAACGGTCTTCACTATCGAAGATAGTAGCCACTTTGACAGTAGAAATGTTGGAAAAGCTTGGTTTGCTTATGTTTTTTGCAAAATAGCGTTGTTTTTCTAAGCGGTAAGCAAATGAAATAGTTCCGTTTTTGTCTAATTGGCGACCGAAATTGGCAATTCCGCCGAAGCGTTCAATTGTGCTTTCGCCAATTTTGCGATAATCAAAGTGGTAGAGCGATTTTTTCTGAAACAGGAAATTATTGATATCGCGGTTAGAATAATACATTGAAGCCGACAGCGAAAAGTCTGTTTTGAAAATGCGAGGATTTTCGAGCAGTAAAGTGTAATCCTGGTTGCGGGAACCGATAGTGGAACGGGCAGAAAGGCGAATCCCGGCATTGAACAGGTTTTCTTGTATTGCGTCGATTGCAGCCTGTCCGTAGCGTTCGCTATCGACTTTCCCGCCAATGCGAAGGGTTTGGGTGCCACCCTCAGTAACTTTTACAACGACAACTTTTTTTGCATTTTCAATATTTTCTTCTACATCAATTTCAACATTGGAGAAAAGTCCGGTTTTAACTAAATTGTTCCACCCACGAACTAATTTTTCGGCATTAAGCACTTGCCCAACTTTGAATTTAAGTTCGCGCTGGATAAGGAAATCGCTTGTTTCCTCGTTTCCAATAATAACGATTTCGCCGATAGTGCCTTCGTCTATGGTAAGGAACAAATTGCCGAAATTATCCACTCTTTCGTTTGTAATAATTGCATACGAATATCCTTCGGAACGGTATTTTCGGAGCAAATCTTCTTTGATGCGGGTTATACCGTGTGGTGATAATGGAATAGACGGATTATTTTGCACATACTCCTGAGCAAACTGTGCCACAGACGGATTTGAGACCCCGGTCAAATTTATCGAGGAAAGAAGCGGGTACTTCGATGCAGAAAATTTAGCTGTATCGTGCGAAAGATCAAGCACGATTTGCTTGTATTTATCTGTTTCGAGCAGTTTGATTATCAAGTCGTTGTATTGGTCTATACCGTTAATAGTAGGCACGGTTTGTTGGAGAAAAGCAAGATCGTCGGTATCGAAACCATCGGCAATAATTGTTTTGCCTTTTAGCAACTCAATTGAGAAATTATTATGATACTCGTTGATTTTAGAATAGAATTTGGAACGATATTTTTGCTGGATTTGAGGCACTAATTGTTTAGCGGCAAAACGCCCGGCACGGATAAGCGTATCTAAATTAGAAAAGTCGGTGTTTTTGTGACGTCCGATATTAGGGGTGATGATAAAATCAGCGAATTCTTTTTGCTTGCGGGTAAATTTATCCATCGAAATAGTGATCACCTGGTCGGCTATATTCCAGGGTGTGTTCAAATCTTCCGAATTGAGTTTTGGAGAAACAGTATTGATAGCAATAATCAAATCGGGAGAAAATTCAAGCGCCTGCTCGGCAGGAATGTTTGCAAAGATGCCGCCATCAACAAGTATCAGCCCATTGGAACGGATTGGAGTATATCGCAGAGGAACAGTTGCACTTGCGCGTATAGCAGTAATAATATTCCCGGATTTTTGCGAAATGGATTCGCCGGAAATAATATCGGTTGCAACTGCACGGAAAGGAAGTTTCAGATTGTCGAAACTGCCGTGAGGCTTATATAAGCTATTCCAGAACACTCTTTGGAGCGTAATATTAAATTGGTCGCCGGCGGAAATTGCCTCAGGAACTATGAATTTGAAATTTTTGAAGCGAAAAGTAATCAGCGAACGGTCTTCAATTATTTTTTGGTCTAAGAAGAGGTCTGTGCGGCTACTTTGCTCTTTGAGAGAAAAAATATCGTTCCAATTGATTGAGTTGATTAAGGAATCGAGTTCGGATGGAGAATAGCCCGAAGCAAGCAACCCGCCAATGATTGAGCCAATACTTGTTCCGACTATACAATGATAAGGAATACGATGCTCATCGAGCACTTCGAGCGAACCCACCTGCGACACACCGCGGGCTCCGCCGCCGCTAAGCACCAAAGCAACACGCGGGCTGATTTCATTAAGGGATGGATATGTTATTCTGGTAATTTCTGCGAAAGCACCTGATTGAGCAATCAGGAAGATAATAAACGCCGTGAATATTTTTTTAATGTTGTTCACTTAGCGAATTTCGAATGTTACAAAATTGTCCTCACCAGAATAGTCTTCGAAGATAACTTTTTCAACTTTGCTGCGCGACGGTCCGGCTTGCAGCAGAGATTTCAGTTTATCTATACTTGCGGGGTTGCCAATGGCAACACCCGAGACAGTTCCATCGTATTCATTGCGAACGTAACCACGCAAACCCATCGAGATTGCGTTCCGAGCCACAAAATAGCGAAACCCGACACCTTGCACCAATCCGAACACAGTAAATTTAATTTGAGACGACACCATAATAATCCCCGATGTTTCTACAAATAATCACAAAGAGAAAACTCAAAGAATCCGAAATGCCCGATGAGCATTATTCTACAATATACTCTTCGCCGTGAATGTCGCGACGCACCTGAATATTGCCATCGCCAAGAGCGTTGCGTAAATCTTCTTCTGCTGGTGGTAGCACTTTATTGCTACTCATATAATTTTTCAGTTCATCGTAAGTGATTTGTTTGTATTTGCCGGCATCCGGGAAATATAATGTAGAAATTTGCTTGAAAATATCCACTTTAATAAGTTTTGCAAGACCTTCTTCGGTTTCGATTCGTGATTGAAGTTGTGGATAGTGCTTAAATGCTTCGCTGTAAGTATCAATTTCGTAAACGAGACAGCACTTTAATCTGCCGCAATAGCCGCTAAGCTTCGCAACATTGTTGGAAAGCTGCTGCAAACGGGCGTGTTCGAGCGTAACGTGATTGAAATCAGCTAAGAAAGAAGTGCAACAAAGGTTCAGCCCACAGGGACCGAAGCCCGAACCCATTCGTTTAGTTTCTTCGCGAGTGGAAATCTGACGCAGTTCAATTCGGGTTTTGAAGACACGGGCAAGTTCCTTGACAAGCTCGCGAAAATCTATGCGTTGCGGTGCAGTGAAGTAAATTGTTAAACGTTGGCGGTCGAGTTGCCATTCGGCTTCGGTAACCTTCATATCAAGTTTGAACTGCTCGACAAGTTCGCGGGTTTTTTTCACGACGGAAGGTTCTTCGGCAGTATTGATAAAGTAGCGTTCAAGGTCTTCGTCGTCTGCTTCGCGAACCACTTTATGCTTTATGGAGCGGGCTTTGTGGCAGCATCTAACGCGTGCTTTAGCCGAAGCTCCAATATAAGTAACAATGCCTAAATCAACACCATTTTCGGCTTCCACGACCACTTTGTCGTCGGGCTGAATAGTATCGAAGTTAGTCGAAATATAAAAACCACGCCTGTTGCCTTTGAAGAGAACTTCTACAATGTCCTCATTTGCAAGAATTTCTTGAATATGCTGAACGTGTTCGATGATTTTGTTGTCGCCATTTGTACCGTTATTTGCGTGGTTTTTTCCATTTTGATTTATCTCATTTAATTCCATTAACTCTCCAAATAAAAATCTATATCTATATTAAATAAAATAATTGAATAATTATTGAAAAAAATTAACTTTTAATATACAATTAAGTTTGCAAAAATGCAAATTTACAAAAAATGAGAGAATATGGAGACGGGTTTTGTTGCTTCTTACGAAACAGAAAGAAATCTACAGATGAAAGCCCATACCAAGAAATCACACTTTCGGTTGATTATTTTGAAATTATCATTAATAGCAAAATAGTATGATAATAAATATTAATCTGAACACTTTAATTTTCTTAAATTTGTAGAAAATACAAAGGTGAAAAATGGAAATTCCTCAAATAAATCACATCAGAGAGGCACACGAAAGGATAAAGCCGTTTGTGCACCGCACGCCGGTACTAACTTCAAGCTATTTGAACACGCTGCTTGGTTGCGAAATATTCTTTAAGTGCGAGAATTTTCAAAAGGTTGGAGCCTTTAAATTCCGAGGGGCGACCAATGCCTTGCTTTCGGCTACGGCAGAGGAACTCCGAAACGGCGTTGCTACTCATTCGTCCGGCAATCACGCTCAGGCTCTGGCTCTGGCTGCTAAGATGCTCGGCACAAAAGCGACGATTATTATGCCGAACAATTCCCCAAGCGTAAAGAAAAATGCTGTAGCGGGCTACGGTGCTGACATTATTTTGTGTGAACCCACACTCGAAAGCCGGGAGAGCACCTTGCGGGAGTTTGTAAACCAAAGCGGGGCACTTTTTGTGCATCCATACGATAATTTCAACATTATTTGCGGGCAAGGCACTGCGGCACTTGAGCTTATCGACGAAGTCGGGACACTCGATGCCGTTATTGCCCCGGTTGGAGGTGGCGGACTGCTATCGGGCACTTCTATTGCTGTGAAATCTCTGATGCCAAAGGCAAAGGTTTATGGTGCAGAGCCTTCGGGAGCCGACGACGCGGCTCGCTCGATGCGCGAAGGCGCGCGAGTTACGCAAATTGTTCCAAACACTGTTGCGGACGGACTTCGCACAACGCTTTCCGAACTTACGTTTTCGATTATCAGGCAAAACGTGGAGGATATTATTACTATAGACGATGATAAAATTATTTCTTCGATGAGATTAATCTGGGAAAGGATGAAAATCATTGTCGAACCATCATCGGCTACTGCTCTTGCGGCGGTAATAGCAGAAAAAGACCCCTTCGCCGGCTCTCGGATTGGGATTATTCTCTCTGGCGGAAATGTTGATTTGGACAATCTTCCGTGGTAGCCAATGACTTTGCTCGAGATATTTTTTCTATCGTTTGTGCTGGGATTGGATGCGTTTAGCGTTGCTATTGCTGCGGGAGCGTTTTTTCGCAAAGCCACAAAGCGACAAAAATTCCGCCTTTCTTTCCATTTCGGTTTTTTCCAGTTTATTATGCCTTTGGTGGGCTGGGCAATCGGAATAAACGTTTTAAAATTTATAGAAAAGTATGACCATTGGGTAGTGTGTGCAATTCTCGTTGCACTTGGGCTTAAAATGATTTGGGAAGGCAGGAAGGTAAGCAGTGAAGTAATCAGCAAAGATATTTCGAAAGGTTTTTATTTAATTACGCTTGCAATTGCAACAAGTTTAGATGCACTCGCTATTGGTTTCAGCCTTGCATTGCTGAATGTGCATATATTTTTCGTCAGTCTGATTATCGGAATTGTTGCTGCTGCAATGACGCTGATTGGCATAAGGATTGGCGAACGCACTTCTTCAATATTCAACACAAAAGCCTTTATTTTTGGCGGAATTATTCTTATTTTGCTCGGAGTTAAAATTTTGTTTGAGCATTTGCTATAAATGAAAAAAGAGCAGATTTCAGATTTGCAATATCTCAAAGGTGTTGGTCCGAAGCGGGCAAAAGCACTAAACGAAAGCGGAATAATAACTATCAGGGATTTAGTTTATTATTTCCCTCGTTCGTATATAGCACGCGACGAAGCGAAAACGATAAACCAGATTTTTCGTGAAATTGCAGAAACGCAGAACTCCCAATCCCAACAAATTTTCGATTTCACCCTGCAAAAAGAATACACCTTGATTTGCAAAATAACAATGAAGCAAGTGCGGCAATTTTCCCGCAAAAAGCTCCTGCAACTTACAATCTACGACGGTTCTTCCCGATATGGCAGAATAAATTTCTGGAACAGAATAGAATTTTTCGAGAAAATTTATCAGTCGGGACAGTATATTGTGGTTTCGGGAGTTCCGGAAATCGACTATTCTGTGCTTACGTTTACTCACCCGGAGATTGAAATAATCGAACCTGACGAAATGGAAAACTTTCAGAAAGGAGCAATACTGCCAAAATACAGAATATCGGATGCAATGCGGCGGGCAGGCATAACGATGAACCAGTTACGCTCAATTATACGCAATGCAATTGCGAATTTCAAAGAGTTTGAGGAAAGTTTGCCACAGAAGTATTTAGATATGCTTAAATTCCCTTCGGTATATGACACAATCCGGGCTTTGCATTTTCCAAAATCGCCAGATGAATTATCTGCTGCACGATACAGAATAAAATTCGAGGAATTTTTCTTCTACCAGCTACTGCTCACTTTGAACAAAAAGAAAATTCAAACAACGGAGCGAGGCGTTACAATTCCGGCGAAAAGCAATTTGGCGCGAACGCTCTATGCCTCATTGCCGTTTAGTCTGACAAACGCACAAAAGCGGGTAATACGTGAGATTTGCGATGATTTCGGGTCAGCTCGCCCGATGAATCGCTTGCTTCAGGGAGATGTAGGTTCGGGGAAAACTATTGTAGCACTGCTTACGATGCTTATTGCAATTGATGCCGGCTATCAGGTGGCAATTATGGCACCAACTGAAATATTGGCAGAACAGCACTTTCTTTCGTTCAAAAAATTTATTGAAAATGCTAAGTTAGATATTGAAATAGTTCAGGTGGTTAGCGGGCAGAAAGCGTCTTTGCGGCGAAAAGTTTTCGATGATATTGCTACGGGGAGAGCAAAAATTATTGTAGGCACTCACGCACTTTTCCAGAACGATATTCCTTTTAATAAACTTGCGTATGTTATAATCGACGAGCAGCACCGATTTGGCGTAAGCCAACGAGCAGAACTTATCGAAATTGCCAGAAAATCGCTTGGCGACGAAAACTTAAGTCCGCACATTCTTGTTATGTCGGCAACTCCGATACCTCGCACTCTTACTATGACTGCCTACGGAGAACTTGATGTTTCTATCATCAACGAACTGCCCAAGAATCGCAAACCAATTTTAACGAAAGTTGCTTTCGACGACACACGGGATGAAATTTATTCATTCATCCGAAGTGAAATCAAAAATGGACGTCAGGCGTATATTGTTTATCCACTGGTGGAGAAATCCGAGAAATTAGAACTGAAGGCAGCAACAGAACATTTTGAATTTATCCAAAGAGAGGTTTTTTCTGAATTCGCGTGTGGTTTGCTTCACGGTCAGATGTTCTGGTATGAAAAGGAAGAAGCAATGCAAAAATTTGCTGGCGGGGAGTTTCAGATACTTGTTGCAACGACAGTAATCGAGGTTGGAATTGATGTTCCGAACGCAACTATTATGCTAATCGAGGATGCCGAGCGATTCGGACTGTCGCAATTGCACCAGTTGCGTGGGCGTGTCGGTCGCGGTAGCGAGCAATCTTACTGCATATTGCTAACAAAAGATAAATTTAAAAGTAAGATGAAAAATATAGACGAAAACGAGCGACTTGCGGCGCTTGTGCGTTTGCGGACAATGGAGAGGACAAACAACGGTTTTGAAATTGCGGAAGTGGATTTGAAACTGCGTGGTCCGGGCGATATTCTTGGCAAGCGGCAATCGGGATTGCCAGAATTTAAATATGCTGATTTAGTCGAAGACCGCGAGATACTCGAAGCGGCTCGTTCTTTTGCAGCAAAGATTATTGAGGACGACCCAAATCTTTCGAAAAGCGAAAACAGCCTTTTGAAAAATCAGGTTGAACAAAAGTTCAGCTCGTCGGAGAACTTCTATGGTATTGCCTAACGCAGCAACCATTCTTTGATTTTCGCAACGAAAGCCTGCTCTTCGAATTGGCAGTGATCGTATTTGCCGGCAAGCAAGCGTTGGCGAAATGCTTCGTAGATGCTCACAGCACAAGCAACTGAAATATTGAGGCTCTGAATCATCCCAACCTGCGGGATAAGAAAATTGCCGTCGGCAAGCCCGACAGCCTCGTCGGAGACGCCCGAGTGCTCGTTGCCAAATACAAGAGCGACCTTTTGCGTCAAATCAAGTTCGTAGAGCGAAACGGCATCTTTTGCAAGATGAGTTGTATAAATTTTAAAACCTTGCTGACGCAGGAATTTGTAGCATTCCTCGATAGAGCGAAATTTAAGTGTTTCGACCCATTTTCTGGCACTTGCCGAGCTTGCTTCGCCGAGAGTAGGAAAGGGCTGTCCCGAATGATACACAAGGCATACGCTCGCAATACCGACTGCATCGCAGCTGCGCATCATAGCCGAAAGATTGTGGGGGTCGGAAATATTTTCAGCAACAACAGTCAAATCGAGCTGACGGCGGCTTAGAACGCCTGCAATTTTATTTACCCGTTGTTCAGTTCCAAATTTATAAGCTTCAGAAATATCCATAACCGTCAAATTCAAATTTCGCACATAAATCGTTTATATTGCAATTTTGCCCTCTGGACGATAAATTCATCGAAACCGTCCGAAAAAATTCAATAGCGGGCAAATATGAAGGTCGATTTTTTTGCATTCCAGGCAAAAAATTTTATAAAAAAATTGCGTTGTTGAATCGAATATTTTTTATTTATATTATTCACGATTTTCCAATTTACTAAATTCATAATCGCATAAATTAATCTTGTTAATTAAATTTTGTTTCTAAATATTCAGATTATTCAAAAACAATCAAATTAATTATCGTAGGTAATATCTTTTTTTATTTGTTCAGCGGTATCCTTGCTGAGCAGTAGTTCGATTATTTTCAGAGCAAAGTCAATACTTGTGCCGGCGCCGCGACTTGTGATGAAACGCTCGTGGACAACAACCGCGGACTGGGAGTAATTATATTCGACCAGCATTTCGCGCACCGAAGGGTGGGCAGCAACAGGAGAACCTTTTGGCAGCAGCTTGTGTTGGGTTAGTATGGTAGGAGCGGCACAAATAGCACCAATCCACCCGCCCCGTTCATAATGTTTGCGAAGGAGCTTTTCTAATTTTTCGTTGTTCAGCAGGTTCAAAGTGCCGGTGCGTCCGCCCGGAAGAATGATAATATCGAATTCTACGTCGCTATTGAGTTGCTCTATCAGTAAATCAGGAATAATTTTTACACCGCGCGAGCAAGTAATAATCTCGTTTTCACCAGCAATTTTAACGTTGAAATTAGCACGCCGCAACAAATCTGCAGGGGCAATTGCTTCAATTTCTTCAGTTCCCTGAGCTATAGTTATTAATGCTGTTCTACTCATATTCCCAAATCAAAAAATATAACAAAACACAAGTAAATAAAGTAAGACGGAGAAACAAACAAAATACTGTCGAACCTATCGAGCGCACCACCGTGACCGGGCAGAATGTTTGAGCTATCCTTGACTCCGGCGTCGCGTTTAAGCATAGATTCGGCTAAATCGCCATACTGACCTAACACCCCGACAATAGCACCCCCAGCAATAAAATGCACTACCGGGATTTCCGGCAAAAACAATTTTCCAAGTCCTATAAACGACAAAATTGCGAACACGAAACCTGCGATAGCTCCCTCGATAGTTTTTTTGGGGCTTATTCGCTCGAAAAGTTTGTGCTTGCCAATTGCTTTGCCAATAAAATATGCAGCACTATCGCACACCCAGATAGAACCGAGCAAAGTAATAATAAGGTAAGCCCATCTATCGGGCGGAATTTTCAGCAACATCGAAAGAAGAGTGAAATCACGCCCAAAAGCGTATGATTTTGCGTGAGTATCGAACAAATACAGGAAATAATTAAATTCCCGCAGAATGTAGAATGTTATAAAAAATATTGATATATAGGACATTCCAAGAATTGTTACAGCTGCATTTGCAATTTTATTCGGGTTCTTTGAATACATTTCGCAAATCAGAGTAATCATAACAAAAATCAGGTAAATCAAGATAGCCGACATAAACGGACTGAGATTGCTAATACGGCTAAACTGAATAAAGAACACCGACTGAATGATAATTCCGAAAATCGCACCATTAATATTGTGTGGAGCAAACCCTTTCTTTTCTGCAAGAGAATAGAACTCTAACAACGAAAGCAAAGAAACAACCGAAATAGTAATAAAAAACGGGAACCCTCCTGTTACAATGATAAATAAGGCAAACGGTATTCCAATTGCAGCGACAAGAACCCTTTTAGTCAATTCATTCATAATCAGGCAACACAATTATTGGTAAAAATTCAAACCTATTTCTTATCCGATAAATTTTTATCGGTAAATTCAAATATAATCAAAAATTATTATAAATATAAACGTCAATCAATAATAATTTCGTAAATATATTGAAAATTTATTGAAAAAAAACAATAAATACTTAAATTTGCTAAATTTTCAGTTTAATTGGAGAATGCTATGAAAGTTGAAGACATTCAGAAGTATATCAAGGACATAGAGTTATTCAAAGACCTCAGCGACGAAGAAATATCAATGATAGCTGCAAAAGCCGAAATCAGAAAGATCAAAAAAGGCGAAAAGCTATTCGAGGAAAATGCACCACGCACACATTTGTATATGATAGCCGACGGAGAAATTGAGCTTGTTAAAAGCACAACGTTCGGAAGTGAGAAAATCCTGACAGTTTTCACAAAATACGATTTTTTGGGCGAAGGAGCGTTGATGGACGACTATCCGCATTCTACATCGGCAAGAGCTTCGGTGGATAGCGTAATCATACAGCTTCACCGCGAGAAGCTAAACGAGCTGATGCAGTCGCAGGCTCAGGCAGTAGTGAAAATTCTCTCGCGAGTAGCAAGAGTGATTTCCCGCCGTATGCGTCAAACTACAAACCAGGTGGCAGATGCAGCTGCCCAGTATATTTCCGGACGCACACGCCGCGAACACGACTTGCTTGGGTGGCGTGAAGTGCCGTATGAATTTTATTATGGTATTCAAACACTTCGCGGATACGAAAATTTCAATATTACAGGTGTGGCTATTTCGCATTATCCGTTGCTGATAAAGGCACTTGCACAAGTGAAACTTGCCGCTGCAAAAGCAAATTTTGCTCTTGGATTGCTCCCTCCACGTATGGCAGAAGCGATATTCGAAGCTTGCGAAGAAATTATTCACGGCAAATGGCACACTCATTTCATTGTTGATGTTATCCAGGGCGGTGCCGGAACTTCAACAAATATGAATGCCAACGAAGTAATTGCAAACCGTGCTCTTGAAATTATGGGTTATGAACGAGGCGACTACGAGCATTGCCATCCGAATAACCATATTAATCTTTCGCAATCGACAAACGACGCATACCCAACAGCTTTGAACATAGCTATTATTTACGAAAGCCAAAATTTAGTGGAAGCACTCAAAGAACTTATAGTTTCGTTCCGCAACAAATCGAAAGAGTTTTCGCAGGTTATCAAAATGGGACGAACTCAGTTGCAGGATGCTGTTCCTATGACGCTCGGACAAGAATTTGGAGCATTTGCTGACACTCTGGAAGAAGAAATTCAGCGTCTTGAAGCAAACGCCCGTTTGTTGCTCGAAGTGAATATGGGCGGAACAGCAATAGGAACCGGTATAAATGCAGACCCGAAATTCCGCGAAACAGTAATTCAATATCTGTGGGAAATAACAGGTTTGCCTGTGAAATCGGCTTCAAACTTAGTTGAAGCAACGCAGGACACCGGGGCATTTGTTATTTTCTCTTCGGCAGTGAAACGCCTTGCAATAAAATTATCGAAAATTTGCAACGATTTGCGTCTGTTGAGCTCGGGTCCGCGTGCCGGACTTAATGAAATAAATCTGCCACCGATGCAACCGGGCTCGTCAATTATGCCGGGCAAAGTAAATCCTGTTATTCCGGAAGTTGTCAATCAAATTGCCTTCAAAGTGATAGGCAACGACCTGACAGTAACTATGGCAGCCGAAGCCGGGCAGTTGCAGTTGAACGTTATGGAACCTGTAATTGCTTTGAGCATATTTGAATCAATGGAAATGCTTATAAATGGTATAAAAACACTGAAATTGCGTTGTATTGACGGAATTACCGCAAATGTGGAAAGATGCCGGGCTTACGTAGAAAACAGTATCGGACTTGTTACTGCACTTAATCCTTACATTGGATATGAGGCAAGTTCTGCTCTTGCAAAAGAGGCACTCGAAACAAATCGGGGAATATACGAACTCGTTTTAGAGAAAAACTTACTCACAAAAGAGCAACTCGACGAAATTCTTTCCCCAGAAAATATGATTGCACCTAAACCATTGAAAAAAAGATAATTATCTTTTTTAGAATATACATAAAAACAAGAGGCTGCTTTCCACTGAGCAGCCTCTTTGTTAATTATCGCATTATTATTAATTATTGCAAACGTGATGATGTCCGCCATTATGGTGATGTTCGTGTTTCTGACAAACCGAACCATCATCACTTACCAAACCTTCAACAAATTGCTTAACAATTTCCGAAGAATTGCCGGAGCAACCTCGAACAACTTCAATACCGGCGCTATTAAGAACGTTAATAGCTCCGCTACCAATTCCACCGGCAAGCATAACCGAAACTCCGCTTTGTGCTAATGTAACAGCAATGTTTGATTTGCATCCGCAACCTTGCTCTGACTTAATTCTTCGAATTTCAACTATTTCATTGTCGTCCGAAATAGTGTAAACGTTGTAATACTCGCAATGCCCAAAATGATCGTCAATCTGGTCATCGCTTGTTACAGGAACTGCAATCTTTTTCATTCTATACTCCAATAATTAATTCTAAAAATATTAAAATACGTTTTCAAAATTAAATAATGATTTCAATTTAGCAAAGCCTAAAATTTAATATTTTTAAATTTCTCAATTATTAAAAATTAAAAAGGGAAATTTGTTTAAACCTGCACAAATTTCCCATATTTTCAACTATTTATCAGATATTTGTTAAGCTAAGCGGCAGCTTAGACAATAATATTAATAAGCTTATTCGGAACAAAAATAACCTTACGAATTGGCTTGCCATCAACGTATTTCTGCACTTGTTCGTTTGCGAGAGCAATTTGCTTAACTTCTTCTTCCGTTGCGTCGAGTTTGATTTGCAGGCGAGCTCTAATTTTGCTGCACACCTGAACAACGAACTCGATTGTCTGACGCACGGTTTTGGCTTCGTCGAACTCGGGCCACCCGGCAAAGACAACGCTTTCGGTTTCGCCCAGACGTTGCCATAATTCTTCGGAGATGTGCGGAGCAAACGGAGCAAGGCAAAGAACGAATTTTTTCATAGCATCTTTTGGTTTCGTTTCGTATTTGTAGAATTCATTGACAAATATCATCATTTGAGCGATAGCTGTATTGAAACTAAGGTTTTCAATATCTTCCTGCACTTTTTTGATAGTGTAGTTCAGCACGTATTCCTGCTCGTCGTTGAGCGGAGCATCGACCACATTAGGCGAAAGGTTGGCGTCGTCGTCGAGAATCATTCTCCAGACACGATTAAGGAAGCGGTTTACACCTTCGATACCTTTGGAAGACCAGGGTTTGGAAGCTTCGAGCGGACCGAGAAACATTTCGAACAAACGGAGAGAATCGGCACCGTATTCGTTAATTACTTCATCCGGATTAATCACGTTGCCGAGCGATTTAGACATTTTGCGACCATCTTCGCCAAGGATTAATCCCTGGTGGAAGAGCTTTTTGAATGGTTCCGGAGTGGACACATAGCCGTAGTCGTAAAGGACTTTGTGCCAGAACCGTGCATAAAGCAAGTGCAGCACAGCGTGTTCGGCACCACCAACATAAAGATCAACTCCATCGGGCATCATCCAGTATTGTTCTTTTTCTTTCGAGCAGAAGAATTCATTGTTGTTTGGGTCAATGTAACGCAGGTAATACCAGCAGGAGCCAGCCCACTGAGGCATTGTGTTTGTTTCGTAGCGGGCGCGTTTTCCGGTTTTCTTGTCCACGAAATCAACCCATTCGGGGACGTTGGCAAGTGGTGATTCGCCGGTGCCGGCGGGTTTGAAATCTTTTACATCGGGCAGCAGCAATGGCAATTCGTCGGGGTCTAAGGCTCGCTTTGTTCCATCTTCGAAAAACATAATAGGGATAGGTTCGCCCCAGTAACGTTGCCGGGAGAAGAGCCAATCACGCAATTTATATTGCACTTTGCGTTGTCCGATTCCTTTATTTTCGATCCAATTTATTATTCGTTCGATTGCTTCGCGAGTCGGAACGCCATTGAGCGATACTTCCTGATTTTCGGAATTTACCCCAATTCCATCGTAAGAGACAAAGGCTTCTTTTTCTACATCGATTCGTGAACCATCAGCGGGGGCAACCACCTGAACAACAGGCAAACCGAATTGACGGGCGAATTCGTTGTCGCGTGTGTCGTGTCCGGGCACAGCCATTATTGCACCGGTTCCGTAGTGAGCAAGCACATAATCAGCAATCCATATAGGAATACGTTTGCCGTTGGCAGGATTAACAGCATAGCCACCGGTTGGGACGCCGGTTTTTTCTTTGGAAAGTTCAGTGCGTTCGAGGTCGCTTTTCTCGGCAGCCTGCTTAATATATTGCTCGACCGAGTTGCGATTTTCCGCAGTTGTAAGCTCAGAAACAAGCTCGTGTTCGGGAGCAAGCACCAGATAGGTAGCACCGAAAATTGTATCGGGACGAGTAGTGAACACAGTAATATGTTTGTCGGATGAATCTATTTTGAAGTTAATCAAAGCACCTTCGCTTTTGCCAATCCAGTTTTTCTGCATTTCTTTTGTAGAGTGGGGCCAATCGACAATCTCTAAGTCTGCAAGCAAGCGTTCGGCGTATTCGGTGATGCGAATCATCCATTGACGCATAGGGCGGCGTTCCACAGTGTAGCCTTTTTCTTTCCACTCGTCCACTTCTTCGTTGGCAAGCACAGTGCCAAGCTCGGCGCACCAATTAACAGGAATCATTGCAATATAAGCAAGACGATGACGGTCGCGGTATTCTTCGATTTCGCGAGGGTCGGTGATGCTTTTGGGTATAGGCAATTCCGAGATTGGACGGGCTTTATTCAGTTCCTTGTCGAAATATGAGTTGTAGATAAGCAGAAACATCCATTGCGTCCATTTGTAATAATTCGGGTCGGTAGTATTGATACATCTGGACCAATCGTAACCGAGCCCAATCATATTAAGCTGTCGTTTGAAATTTTCAATGTTTTTTTCAGTTGCAACAACCGGGTGGATGCCGGTTGTCATCGAATAGCGTTCAGTAGGCAAACCAAAGGCATCGAAACCCATAGGGTGCAACACCGAAAATCCTTTCATACGCTTGTAGCGGGCAATAATGTCGGTGGCAGTGTAGCCTTCGGGATGCCCGATGTGGAGCCCGGCACCGCTCGGATAGGGAAACATATCGAGGATATAGTATTTGGGATTATTTTTGTTTTCGACTACTTTATTTACATTATTTTCCTGCCAGAATTTTTGCCATTTTTGTTCGATTTCTTTAAAAGGATAACCAGCCATAGTAATATTATATTATTTATTTAACAAATACAAAAAACAAAAATAACGATTTTTTTCAAATCTAAATGAAATATAATAGATTTAGCCGATAAATAATATTGTTTGTTGTGTAGGACAATATAGGAACAGAAGTATATCAATATAAAACAAATACAGAAATTAACCGTCTTTAAAAAGTTATATTTGAGAAGAGAAATGGCAACAACAATTGTAGCTCTTGCAACACCGCCGGGAATAGGCGGGCTGGCTGTAATCAGGATTTCAGGTGAGAAATCATTTGAGATTGTCGATAGAATTTTCTCCGGACGCACAAGGGCACAGGACGCCGAAAGTCACACAATACATTACGGCAAAATCTACCGCGGCGATGAAATCGTGGATACCGTAACAGTATCTGTTTTTCGCAAGCCGAATTCCTACACGGGCGAAGATGTAGCCGAAATCAGCTGTCACGGCGGTATGATAGTGGCAAACGAAATAATCGACCTATGCATAGAAAACGGAGCCGAAATAGCAAAGCCGGGAGAATTCACCAGACGCGCTTTTATTAACGGCAAGTTAGACCTATCGCAAGTGGAGGCTGTTGCCGATATTATTCATTCCACTACACGGCTGGCGGCACAAACAGCCTCGCGGCAGCTCGTTGGAAATTTCAAAAAGCGACTTGACGAAATTATTCAAAATCTGATGAATATTGCTGGTTTGCTCGAACTGGAACTGGATTTTGCGGAAGAAGAAATAGAGTTGGTAGAAAAGCACCAGATTATTGAAAGAATCGGGCAGGTTGTGCAATATTGCTCTTCGCTTGCATTGTCCCATCGGAGTGCCGAAATACTGAGAAATGGATTTTATGTTGGAATAGCCGGATTTCCGAATTCCGGGAAATCAACTCTGTTCAATACATTATTGCAAAAGCACCGTGCGATTGTGAGCCCAATACCGGGCACTACGCGCGACTATATTGAAGAATCGCTTTATATAGGCGATATTCACGTCAGGCTTGTGGATACAGCCGGAGTTCGTTCTTCCGATGATATAATTGAAGTGGAAGGTATTCGCCTTGTAGAGAATGTGTTGCAGATGTCGGATTTAATTCTGGTGATAAACGACGCAACGAAAGGCATAAACCATTCTGATGAATTAGCCGAAGGAATACGCCGGAAGCATCCCGACAGAGAAGTGGTGGTTGTGCAGAACAAAGTTGATTTGTTGGAGGGTGTCAGGGTAGAGGGCATATCTGCAAAACACAATTTAGGTATAGAAAATTTAAAATCACTGATTGCCGGGAAGGCGAAAGTATCTTTTCCGAGAGAGCAGGACGCTTTGATAAACCAAAGACAAGCAAAACTGCTTGCGGAAGCGGCAGGCATTCTGCAAAATTCAATCGAATCGATAAAATCCGGCTTCGACAACGTTGCCATAGCAATTGATATTCGTCAGGCAGCCGAAAAGTTGGGCGAAATCACAGGCAAGAAATGGAGCGAAGACGTTTTAAATCAAATTTTTTCTAATTTCTGTATTGGTAAATAATGTTCCACGTGAAACATAGAGACAATAAATTTGATATAATCGTAGTTGGTGGCGGGCACGCAGGCATAGAGGCTTCGTTTGTTGCTGCCAATATGGGTGCATCGGTGGCACTTGTAACAATGAACCTGCACACAATCGGGCGCCCATCGTGCAATCCGTCCATCGGTGGCACTGCCAAAGGGCACCTTGTGAAGGAAATTGATGCCTTAGGCGGAGCAATGGGAGTGCTTGCCGACAGAGGCGGGCTTCTCTTTAAAATGCTGAACCGTTCGAAAGGTCCGGCGGTGTGGTCGCCCCGCACTCAAATCGACAAAGACCTATACCCAAAATACGCTCTTGAATTGCTGATTAAGCAACCGAATTTAACTTTGATAAAAGACACTGTTGATGAAATCATTGTTGAGAATAATAAAATAGCCGGAATAAAAACAAAATCTAATGAATACCTCAGAGCAAAAGCCGTTATTCTGTGCGCCGGAACATTTCTCAATGGCAAAATGTTCACCGGTTTGGATGTAACTTACGGCGGACGCTACGGTGAACCGGCTTCGGACCGTGTGTCTGATTTGCTGGCTGCGTATGGATTAGAAAAAGGCCGATTAAAAACAGGCACACCACCGCGAGTTCACGCAAAATCAATTGATTTCGGCAAAACTGAATTAGCCGGTGGCGACGAACCTCCGGAACCGTTTTCTTATCGCACTCATAAGGTAAAAAACCGTCTGATGTGTTTCGCAACTTCCACAAATGAACACACTCACGAAATACTTAGAACGGGATTTTCGCGTTCTCCTATGTTTACAGGCAGAATAGAAGGCGTTGGACCTCGATATTGTCCCTCGATAGAGGATAAAATCGACCGCTTCGCAGAACGTCTGTCGCATAAAATTTTGCTTGAACCCGAAGGGCTACGGACAGAGAGTGTGTATGTGAACGGATTTTCTACGAGTTTGCCGCGTGATGTGCAGGAAAAAGGTTTGCGAACAATTCCCGGTCTGGAAAAATGCGAAATACTACGCTACGGTTATGCCATAGAATACGACTTTTTCTATCCTTATCAGCTGAAATACACCTTAGAGACAAAGGCAATTGACGGGCTATTCTTTGCAGGGCAAATAAACGGAACTTCCGGTTATGAGGAAGCAGCAGCACAGGGCTTGGTTGCCGGAATTAATGCTGTTTTGAAAATAAGGGAAGAAGGCGAATTTATTTTGAGGCGTTCAGAAGCCTATATCGGGGTGCTTATAGACGACCTGATAAACAAGAATACAGAAGAGCCGTATCGGTTATTTACTTCGCTTGCCGAATACAGATTGCTTCTGCGTCAGGATAATGCCGCATACAGATTGATGAAATACGGCTATCAGTTCGGGCTTGTTTCACGTGAAACATTTGAACGTTTCCAGAGACAGGAAAATGCTGTGAAATATGCTTTTGAATTTTTCAAAAATAACAAGCTGAAACCTAACGAAGTGAATGAATATCTTATCTCGAACGGAGAAAATCCAATAAATGATGCTCAATCTATATTTATACTTGCAAAAAGAGAAAACACAGATATTGTTCAATTAGCACAAATTGCCAAAATCGAAGACGCAGTGGTGCGTAAAGTGCTTTCATCAGGCAAATTGCTGGAGCAATTACGCACAGAAATTAAATACGATGGCTATATTGAACGTCAAAAACGCGAAATAGAATATTTTATGGAAAACGAAAACAAATACATTCCTGAAAGCATTGATTATTTTTCAATTCCTTCGCTATCGAACGAAGCGAAGGAAAAACTCAGCCGAATTCGTCCGCGTTCGCTTGGTCAGGCATCACGTATTGCGGGTGTTTCGGCTGCTGATGTTTCAGTTCTATCAATTTATTTAAGATAAATATATGAAAATTGTTCTTATTCAACCGGACACTTTAATCGGCGAGGCTCTCGAAAATTTAATCCCACGCGAAACAAACGCTCAGCTGTGCCGTATAAATATTGCCCAGCCTCCTACTTATAATGAAGAATGGGAATACACTCTTGATTTTTCTGACAGAAAATTATTCCGGAAAACAATACTTTCGGAAAAGCCCGATATTATTATTAATCCATATATAATTACTAACAACAAAGACAATCTTACAAAAGAGCAAATCTGGAATATTAATGTAGATTTGAATGATTTTCTTATTACTACTGCAAAAATCGCAGACATCCACTACATTACATTTTCCAGCGAGCTTGTCTTTGATGGCAAACGTGGTCCTTATTCGGAGGACGACCTTGTTTGCCCAACCGATTATTTATCCAAAAGCCTTGTGGCAAGAGAAAATTCCTGCAAGCAGGACTTAAACCAGATTACACTTTTTCGCACTACAAAAGTATTCGGCTATTCAAGTTATGATAATTTAGATGAAGTATCCGAAATTTATGTATATTTGCAAACTGGAATTGATGTGGAAGTGCAAAACACGGTTTTATCGAACCCTGTTTGGAATAATGATGTTGCACGAGCTGTAATTAATGCTTTTGAGCGGAAAAAATTCGGATTATATAATTTAGGTGGTGCTGATTTCCTGACAGAAGAAGATAAAGTGAACCTGATTAGCAAAGTATTCGGAATAAGCGACGTCGATATTAACGCAGAAAATGCACCGGAAATTAAAAAACTCGGGCTTATCAATCTCAAAGCACAAACTGATTTGAGAATTGATTTCACAAAATACGAAAATGCTTTGCTGGTTATCAAATACAATATGGATACAAATTTTAGAATTATGTCTATTTGATATTGGAATATAAAATATATGCTTAATTTAACAGTTGATAGAGCAAAGGAAATAATTCAAAATATAGCTAACCGCAGAATAGCTGTAATCGGAGATGTAATGCTCGACAGATATTTCTGGGGAAGCGTATCGCGTATTTCTCCGGAAGCACCTGTGCCTGTAGTCGATCTGGAAAGCGAAACCTATCATCTCGGTGGAGCTGCAAATGTTGCTGCAAACTTGAAGTCGCTTGGTGCGTCGCCTTATCTATTTGGTGTAGTTGGCTGCGACAAATTTGCTGATGTCTTTATTGATATTTCCCAAAAAATCGGTATTGATCCTTCGGGACTATTTCAGGACAAGGATCGCCCGACCACACTCAAAACCCGTATCATAGGCAATAATCAGCAACTTTTGCGTTTGGATCTGGAAAAGCGTTCTACAATCGATAAATCTGCAATCAATTTCATAATTAACAAACTCGAAGAAACAGACGATTTTTCGGCAATCATATTCGAGGACTACAACAAAGGTGCTATCACTTCGGAACTTATTCATTCAGTAATAAACTTCGCAAAAGCGAAATCAATACCTGTGTTTGTAGACCCTAAGTTTACTAACTTCTTTGAATATAAAGAAGTTACGCTTTTCAAGCCAAACAAACGCGAAGCTGAATTAGCACTAAACGTCGAAATAAAGTCCGAAGAGGCTCTCAACCAAGCCGGAAACTATCTGCTCGGAAAGCTAAAAGCAGAAAACTTATTGATTACTCTCGGTTCAGAGGGAATGAGGCTTTTCAAAGGTAACGGCGAAATAAAATCAGTGCCGACGCGTGCCCGAAAAGTTGCAGACGTCTCTGGTGCTGGCGATACTGTAATTGCAACTCTTGCAGCTGCTTATTCTGCGGGGGCAACAATTGAAGAAGCAGCTACTATGGCAAATTTTGCTGCTGGTGTTGTGTGCGAGGAGCCAGGAATTGTATCTGTTCAAATTGATAAATTAATTAATGCTATAAAGATTTTTTCTGAATAATATGATAGTTGATAGAAAACAAATCGCAGAGTTTTGCGGGCAATTGCGAAATGAAGGCAAAAAGCTTGTTTTCACAAATGGTTGCTTCGATATTATTCACGCCGGGCACGTTTATTATCTTACAGAGGCAAAAAAATTAGGCGATGTGCTAATTGTTGGGCTGAATACAGATGATTCGGTTCGCAGGCTGAAAGGACATTTGCGACCAATAAACGCCGAGCAGGATAGAGCAGTGGTGCTAAACGCTTTGAAACCGGTTGATTATGTTGTTATGTTCGACGAGGACACCCCAATTGAACTTATAAAGCAGGTGCGACCCGATTTCCTTGTGAAAGGGGCAGACTACGAGCGTAAGAATATTGTAGGAGCCGACTTTGTGGAAAGCTACGGCGGACGTGTTGCTACTATTGAATTTGTAGAAGGCAAATCTACAACAAATATTATTAATAAAATGAAATCGAGCGATGAAAATTAATACATTTTTGTTGATTTTGCTTGCATTGCTTGCTTCTTGCAAAGAAAAACCAAAGGAGAATGTAAAATTTCAATACATTAATCAAGCAAATAATGCAGAAATTGCTGATAACACAATTTACTACACAGTTAAAATTATTCGTCAGTTTCCTCACAATCCGGAGTTCTACACGCAAGGGTTGCTTTACTACGATGGATTTCTCTACGAAAGCACAGGCGGATACGGACATTCTGCACTTTATAAAATCGACCTACAAAGTGGAAAAGTGATTACTAAAACTACGGTTCCAAATGATAAATTTGCGGAAGGAATTGCACTTTGGAAAAATAAAATTTACCAGCTCACTTGGCAGGAAAACACTTGCTACGTGTATGACGCAAAGTCGCTCAAATTAGAGCGAGCTTACAAGTATAACGGCGAGGGCTGGGGGCTTGCCTGCGATGGTGAACGTTTTATAATGTCCGACGGCTCTTATGTGCTGAAACATCTAAACCCACAGGATTTTTCGACTACTGGTACCAAACAAGTGCATTATTTAAACGGGCGTCAAGTGTATAACATAAACGAGCTCGAACTGGACGACAAAGGTTATCTATATGCAAATATTTGGCAAGAAGACAAAATTGTAAAAATTGATACTGCTTCGGGCAAGGCTGTGGGAATTATTGATATTTCACCGCTTCGTGAAATTGTTGTTCGTGGTGGTTCGCCCGAAGTTTCCAATGGAATAGTTTTCATTCCAAGCAGCCGCACATTCATTCTCACAGGTAAATACTGGCATAGCTACTTCGAAGTAGAGTTTGAAAAAAAATAAACAATTCTCATCTCACTTTTATAAATAATATTTTAATTTTCCTAAATTAAACAACGATTGTTTTTTATTATCAAGAAGCGATATTATTAACATTTTTATTAATATTATTATATATATATTTATCTCTTTAATTATATTTATTATGTGTGTGGAAAAGTTAAAAAAAAGTGCTTGACAAGCAACTAAAACTATGAAATAATTTGAATTAGAAATTTGAAAATTTTTGTTGGGTATGTATAAAACCTATGAACTTATTAACAAAATATTCACAAAAAAATATAGTTGTGTGAAAAAAAAATACTTGGACTAAATAAATTGGTGGAAAAGTTCGTTTTATTAACATAAAAAAATGTAGATTGTTAAAAAAATGTTGATAATTTTATTAAAAAAAGTGAGAAAAATTATAATAGTAAAGGAATAGGGAATTTATGAAAATAGCAATAGCATCGGACCACGCCGGGTATAATTATAAAAGAGAGTTGTCAGTTTTTCTGAAAGAGTTGGAACAGCAAGTGCTGGATTTTGGAACATTTTCGGAAGAATCAGTAGATTATCCCGATTTTGCTTTTCCGGCTGCGGAAGCGGTTGCAGGAAACATAGCAGATTTTGGAATATTGATTTGCGGAACAGGCATAGGAATGGCAATTACTGCAAACAAGATAGTGGGAATTCGCGCGGCAAACTGCACATCAGTAGAAATGGCAGAAATGGCACGCCGTCATAATAATGCAAATGTGCTTACTCTTGGGGCAAGAATTACAGATTTGTCGCTTGCAAAGGAAATTGTGAAAACGTTTCTTTTTACAGAATTCGAAGGCGGCCGCCATATGATAAGAATTGAAAAAATTCATTCTATCACGGGTAATTAAATGGAAACGCGGATTATTTATGAGGATGCGGAAGTAAAAACAGTTGATATGCTGGTTATTGATGCCCATCCGGACGATGCCGAAATATCATCTGGCGGAGCTATTGCAAAACTTACAGCAGCAGGAAAAAAAGTTGCAATAGTGGATTGCACCCGCGGGGAAATGGGCACTCGCGGCAATCCCGACCTTCGTTTGCAGGAATCGCTGGTAGCAACGAAAATACTCAAAGTGTCGCACAGAATAAATTTAGGAATGATGGACGGCTTCATAGACGAAAGTCCGGAGTCGCTCTATCGGGTGATTTCCATAATTCGTCGGTTTAAGCCAAAAATTATTCTTACACATCCGCCGTTTGAACGCCACCCGGACCACGAGGCTGTTCATCGGCTTGTGAGAAATGCTCTGTTTAAAAGCGGACTAACAAAAATTCATACCGAGCTGAACGGAGAAGAGCAGGAAATTTACCGAACCCGAAAAATTTTCTGTTTTATGCAAAGCTACCAGTTCGAACGAAAGCCGGACTTTTATATAGATATTTCTGATTTTCAGGAAATAAAGATGAAGGCAATTGAAGCATTTGCTTCGCAGGTGTATGTTACAGGCAACGAAAATACAAACGAACCGCAAACAAAGCTATCAAGTCCGGAATTCAAAGAAGAGCTAGTAGCCCGTGCAAAGTATTTCGGGAGCTTAATCGGGGTTCGCTATGCAGAAGCGTATTTATCGGTTGAGCCAGTAGGAATCAGTTGCCTTAGCAATATGATTTAGCAGACTGCGGGTTCCAGCAGGGAAAAAGTTTTGGCTCTGGTGTCTATGCGTGCTTTAATTCCAATGGGAAGAGTGATTTTATTAACTATATGTCCGAAAGGAAAATCATAAACAAGCGGAACGCCGAGAGGCTTGCAAATTTCGTTGATTACCTCGAAAATAGTTTTGCCCCGGTTAGGATAGAATGATTTGCGTGCGTGCAGGTTCTTAAATTTTCCGAAAACAATTCCTTTAACGTTCTTCATTTTTCCGGCAAGCACAAGTTGAGTGAGCATTCTGTCAATTTCGTAGGCGTGTTCGGATACATCTTCCAGAAACAAAACAGAGTCGTCGGTTTGAATTTCGTACGGAGTGCCAAGAGTGCTCGAGATAATTCTCAGATTGCCACCTTGAACGAATCCTTCGGCAACACCATCGTTTATCACCTGCATATCGTCAATTTTAGCAGAAAAAAGTTCGTCGAGCGAGAGAGTTTTTTTGAAACTGTTCAAAGTGAAATCCTGCCAGCTGCTAACGGCAACGGGACCGTGAAAAGTAACAAGAGAGGATTTTGCATAAATAGCATTGAGCAAGGCTGTAATATCGCTGAATCCGACGACAATTTTTGGATTTTTCCTGATTACGTCGTAATCGAGTTTGTCTAAAATACGCATAACTCCATAACCGCCGCGGGCACACATAATAGCAGAAACGTCGGGACGCTCGAAAAACTTCATAAGTTCTTCGGCACGCTCCTGATCGCTTGCAGCAAAATAATTATTATCATTTTTCTGGTTTTTTGCAATTCGTCCGATTTCAACTGAATATCCCTGATTTTTGAGCAAGTTTACAGTGCCGGATATATTCCACGCACTCACAGGACTTGCAGGAGAAGCAATAGCGATAAGTGAACCTTTTTGTAGTGCCGGAGGTAATATTTTATCTTTTGTTTGCTCAATGTTGTTAAATTCAAGTTCAGAACCTTTGAAAGGAACGAAGTCAAGAGTCCGAGCCATCAAACTGCTTGCCGCACCGAAAGCAAAAACACCTGAAGCAAATTGCTTTATAAATTGTCGCCGATTTTTCATTTTATTACTTTATAAGTTCAATTGAAGATAGAAAAAATTATACCAAAAATATTAATTCTGTTTATTTAAAAAAAATTTTTTGTAAAAATAATCGAAAGAGCGATTTTTGCGGCAGGCGATTTCCACCGAAAAATGCTTTAGCACTTCCTGCATAAAATCAATTCGCGAGCGATAAGTGCGAATGTAATAAAGATTGAAATCTTCTTTGGTAATAGTGTTGGTTGTTGGAATTGGTTCGAGCCCGAGCGATTGAGCGAATTCATCGGGCATACCAGCCAGATACCAGCTTTCAATTTCTTTGATTACAATTAGAATTTTTTCAATATCAATCAGTTCGAATTTATGTTTAATTATTCGTTTTTTTTCGGCAACAGTTTCGATTTCGTCCATATCGGCAAGCATAATATAGTCGAAATTCAAAGTATTAATGCTGAGAATAAACAAATCGACTTTAGATTTTTTCATCTGGGCATACTGAATAATTTCGACATCGTCGTAAAGCTTTTTGAAACGGTGCAGGAAAACCTTGTTGAAAAACAAGGCGTCGTCTGTTCCTTCAACAAAAATATATAATTTACGCAGAGCCATAGTTATTTAAGCAAATTTTGAATATAGAGTTCCTCTATTCCGATTTCATTTTGCAGAAAAGTTTTGATTTCGTTTCGTTCGTGTGGTTTGATAACGGAAGAAAAACCGTGTTCGTCGCGGGAAACGAAGTGAATGTTTTCAATGCCGGCGTATTTAACAATTTCGGGATTGTGAGTGCTGAGCAAAATTTGCTTGTGTTGGGAGCATTCCTTCATCATTTCGATAACTTTAGAAATAAGGTAAGGGTGAATGCGGCGGGCTGGTTCCTCGAAAATTACAAATTTTTTATGCTCGAAATAGAGAACAATCACAATTGCAATAATGAAAAGCGAGCCGCTGGACATAAGAGAAGCAGGCAGAAATTTATCTTTGACGTAAGATTCTTTCACCTTCAGTTGCAAATATCTGTCTAAAAATTTATCTACTTCGAATTCTTCGATGAAAGGCAGGAGATATTGCAACAAATTGAAGAGGGTGCGGGCTTTATCGGGATTGGAGAGAATACGCTTAAGCACGATAGCGAGATTTTCGCCGTTTTCTTCGAGTTCGGCTTTGCCGGCGATAGAGGTAACGCTTTTGGGTTGGTTTGGGTCTAAGTCGTAAATTGAAATATCGCCGATAGCTTTGCGGACGCTATCGGGATGAGGCATATAATATTGGTTTTCGATAAATAAAGTTTCGTTCAGTTTTGATTGCTCGGAATATGAATTAATATCGAGATAAATCGAGGGTAGCAAATCTTCTTTGGACAATGGGATTTCGCCGTCTTTGGTGTAGTCGATTGCAAAATTTCCATTGTTGTTCGAGATGGTAAGTTCGCTATGCCCGATAATATGCTCTGTGTTGGAACTATCGCGCATCAGATAGAAGTCGAAATTTTGTTTGAGCACATTATGCACAACGCGATACTGCTCGTTGTCGTCGAAAAATTCGAGCACAAACTCGTGTTCGAACCAGCTTGGCTTGATACCGATAGTACCGTGGGGCATATTTTTGATTGGGCGAATTTTTTTGAATGGTTCGACTTCAATTTTCAGAGACATAAATTTTTCGCTGTTGCCCAAGCTCAGATTGCGTAAGTATTCCACTCCTCCTTGCATTGAGATAGCGTTGTCCAGCCCCGATTGCACAATATCGCGAAGAAAGCGGAAAATAGAGATAAGGTTCGATTTTCCGGCAGAGTTCGGACCAATCATCACATTGAACTTGCCAAGTTCCAGTTTAAGCTCTTTGAAACTTTTGAAGTTGGAAAGTTCAATTTTTTTGATAATCATTTATTTATTCCTTGAATTTTTAATAATTTCAAGTGTCTTGAATAAAATATCGTCAATATTATTTTTGATAAAGCTTATATCATAATTGACTGTAATAATGGGCGAAATCGGGCTGCCGGAAATTTCTCCGCCATCGGGCGAGACGACTTTTGCAGTAGTTGCAGTCAGGTAGTACCCGCAGGGCAAAGCGATAGTGCAAATTTCACCAGCAGAGCCGGAAGTGGGGCGTCCGATAATTGTGCCGAGTTTGTTGTGCTTGGCAATTGCCAGAATAGCTTCCGAAAGACCTACAGAACGTTCGTCGCACAAGAAAAATATCTGCTTATTGGCAAGACGACGGTATGGTTTGATATTTGTATAGATTGAATATGAATTACGGCTTTTGCCGTAAGGCTCTGTATTGGTTGAAGTAACGATTGGGAAGGATTGCACAGCATTATCGGCAAGCAATCCTAAGAAATACTCCGAAACCTGAGATTTCCCGCGCAAATCAAAAATCAAGCAAGGAAATTTCTCCATAAATTTAGCTATTTCGTTCAGTTCCTTGTCGGTGGTGCGAGTAAGGTCGCAATAAATTGTGCTGTCGCCAAAAATTTCGTAGCGTTCGGGACGTTCTTCGATAAGTTCGCCAGCAAGCAGGGAGCGGGTTTCTACCACTTTAACAGGTTTGCCGTTGCGAAGGGCAGTTATTTGAACTTTGCTATCGGGTGCACCTTTCGTGAGTTTGTTTATTGCAATAATCCTTCTGAATGCAGGGTTGGGCACAGCAATAAGTTGCTCGGTTTGCTCCAACGCCTGCGAGGCAGGAATGCCTTCAATTTCTGTAATTTCATCGCCCGGCAGCAAAGCCGAAGACTTATGAATTTTGGCAACAATTAGTTTGCCGTCGAAATATTTGAGCAAAAAGGGCAAGTATTTGGACAAGCCGGGGCTGTATTTTTCTATTAATGCGTTATTATCTTTTATGGAAGCCAGAAGTTCGTTCAGGGATTTTTCTAATTCAAGGCTATCCGATTGAGCCGCAACCTTTGTAATTGCCGAGCGAAGCAAGTTCAGCATTTTGGGGCGATCATTTTCCGAAGCAGCGAAATGAACAAGATAGTTCCAAAGGTCTATCACAAGGGCAATTCTGCTGTGGCGGTCGGCTGTGGCAGGGACAAAGTCCGCTGGTTTTGTTAGCAACCGGGTACGGAAATTTACGTTATAATTTGCATTTGCAACGCTATCAATATTGAGAACGAGAGGTTGGGAATACTCGACTGAGTTTTGCAAAGTGAGAGAATAAGTATTATTTGGGCGTAAGATTTTATTGTGCTGAGTGGAGAACAATTTCAGGAAGCCGTTTTCAGCAGAAAACTGGTAGCCGGCGCGGGCGGATTCGTCCAGTAAATTCCAGTTCACCAAGGGTTCGCTCTCGAAATCGATAATTATGCGGCGTGGGTTGTTGAGAGTTTTTGCATAAATTTTCAACTCGATTTTACGAACCGAGAAAGTGCCTTCGCCGTCTAAATTTGTAGCCAGACGAATGAATTTTGTATTGTCGGGAACTTTAGTTTTGAGCGAGTAAGTGTTTTGATCAGTAGATTTTACAAAGGGTGGCTCGAAAGATGTAAAGCTGATTATGCGGTTGTTTTCGTCTTCGAAGCGAACTAAAATATTGCCGAAAGCGGAACTGTTTTCAGCTGCGAGTGAGCATTCAGCGGAAAGTTCAATTCCTGTCGGGTGGATTTTGCCTACGCTAATAGGTGTGCGTTGCATTGCAAGAGCGGTGCTTGTGCGTTGGGATAGGGCAAGATTAATCATTTTGCTGTTCGAAACAGCGTTGGCGTAGTTAGAAGGCACTCCGGTGTGCAACCAGGCGTAAGCGGGTAATTTGTCGTTGGGCGTGAGGTTTAATTTATTATTAAATTTAGCTTCCGGAGCAACAGAATTAACAAGCGGGCTCAGTAATTTCACAAATTCATCAGAATTTTTTGCAGATTCGGCTTTTTCGATTCCGGCAATCAGGAAGTTATTCCAATCAATTTTGTCGGAATAGAAATTTGGGTAAAAATACTTTATAAGCCCGAAAATTTCAGCGAAAGCAACTAAATTATCGAGTTCGGAAGCGGACAGATTTGATTGCTTTGCATAATATTTGGGGTCTGACTGGATTATATCGAAATTGGCGTTGTCGATGAAAACAGTGCCGCTGCCCTTGAGAGCGAAACCGTAATTAATCGTTTCGGCGTTCTGGGGAATTTCGAGCGTAATAGAGAAGCGGGACCAGTTGCCGGAGGTGATAGGATTATCCTGCGAACTGAAAGAAGCAATAATATTGCCGTCTTTGTCCCGCACATTAGCCCAGAGAAATGCGAAAGACTGTTCATTGTCCAAAAAAGCAAGCAGGTAGGCACCAAAATTAACTTTGTTGGCACGATAATTACGGGCGTTAATCGATTGCCTGACGAATGCGATAGTAGAGGTGTCCTTAGTGTCGGGCGAATTAATCACAAGCGATTTGCGTCCCGAGTGCGAGAGCGAATCGGTTGTAATAATAACGTAGCCTTGCTTTTGTGCCGAGTTGCTGGCATCCCATTGCGGTGGTTCGTAGCCCACGGCACCGAGTTCGAAGTTTAAATTATACGGAACAAGCAATCCTTGCGAAAAAGTATTGCCTGCAATACAAATGTATAAAATAATAATTAATGATATTCTTTTTAACATATCAGAGCAAGTAAGTTAAACAAAAAATTAAATTAACAATTTTTTAATTAATTTGGTTATAAATTTAAATTGAAAATGAAAAAACGTTATGTTTATCTGAACAATGCTGCAACGTCGTACCCAAAGCCAGAGGCTGTTGAGCAGGCAGTATTGAAAAGCATCAGAGAAATGCCGCAAAACGTCCATCGAGGAGGACTGTTTTTTCAGGACAAGATGGTTGATTATCGCAAGAGCATTGCGAAATTTTTGGGAGTGCGAAACCACAAGCGGTTGTTTTTTACGTCGGGGAGCACCGAAGCAATAAACCTGATTATGAAAGGTTATGATTTGTGTCGCCGGCATATAGTTGTAACGGCAACGGAACATAATTCGGTGCTGCGACCGCTTCACCATCGATTGCGGATTCATATGAGCGATGCCACAATTGTTCCCTGCGACGCAACCGGATATGTGTCGCCCGACGACATCCGCAAAGCAATACAGCCGCAGACAGCTCTGATAGTGGTAAATCATTGCTCGAATGTTACCGGAACAGTGCAGGATATAGCTGAAATTTCTGGAATTGCCCGTGAATATGGCGTGAAATTGCTTGTGGATGCTTCGCAATCGGCTGGGAATGTGAAAATAAATATTGATAAAGATGGCATTGATATGCTCGCTTTCACAGGGCATAAGTCCTTGTTTGGCACAACCGGCACAGGCGGAATATATATAAAGGAAGATATTTCTGTGATTCCGCTTAAAACCGGTGGAACAGGTTACAAAAGCCGCGAACTCGAATATCCGAGAGAAGAGCCACACATCTACGAAGCAGGCACCCAGAACTATACCGGTATTGCATCTATGGCGGCAGGAGTGGATTTTATCAAAAAAGAAACTTTAGAAAAAATTCAGGAACACAAAAAGAAGCTTGTTTCGATGTTTCTTGATGAGTTCAAAGGCAACCCGACAATAAAGTTGTATCACAGCGAGACAAAGAGCAGTTTCAGTTTGATTTCGTTCAACATAGAGAATATCGAAGCCGAAGAAGCAGCCTTTATTTTAGCAAATTCGTTTTCAATACTTGTTCGTGGTGGGTTGCATTGCGCCCCGCTTATTCATAAGTATTTAGGAAGCGAACCGCACGGCACAATACGAGTAAGCCCCGGCTATTTTACAACCGAAGAAGAGATGAAGCAATTTATCGAAGCCGTCCATAAATTAATAGATTACGGGAAAAAGCAAGATTAATCAAAAATGATTCAGAAAATGCTGAACTACATTGGGTTCGAGCAGAACGGTCAGCACAATTCCGGCAATTGCTCCGAAGAGATGAGCCGAATGATTGATGTTGTCGCGTGCCTGACGTTCGGCATAGAAGCACCACGCAAGATAGAGCACACCAAAAATATAAGCGGGAATTGGGATTGGCAACGGGAAAATTATCATTTTGCTTGTTGGGAAGTATAAAATCGAACCGAAAACGATACCTGAGACTGCTCCCGAAGCCCCGAGCGAACGGAAGTTGGGATTATGGGCGTGCTTGAAAAAAGAGCCCAGATCTGCGATTATCATACTACCGAAGTAAATTATCAGAAAGTTTGTTGCCCCGACAATTTCTTCAAATCTAAAAGCAAAAAAGTAGAAAGTAATCATATTGAAAGCAAGATGAGTAAGATCGGCGTGCAGGAAACCGCTTGTGATGAAAGTGTACCACGCACCTTCGCGACGCACCCGCCAGGGCGAAAACATCCAGCGGTAATAAATGCTTTGGTTGCGATACATTGCATAAAGCGAAATTACCACAGTTGCTATTAATATTATAAATGCCATATATTTCCAAATAATTTGCAAATATTTATTAAACGAAAGATAACAGAATAAATTATTAAATTATTTGGCATATTAATTGATAACTCCATAATAAAAAATTTTCATAAATTCAAAACAAATATTAAATTAGAGAAAAGAAATTTATGAATGAAACGGGCAAAATACTCAAATCGGAGCGTCTGAGACGCAACCTTTCAATCGAAGAGGTGAGCAAGGCGACAAGTATTCGGACGCATATAATCGAAGCAATCGAAAATGGGGAATACAACGTTTTGCCCGAAGTGTATATCAAGTCTTTTATCAGGAAATTATGCAATTTATATGAAATTTCTGATTTAAGCTCTCAGCAGGAAATGCCGCCAGCCGAGGGCAGGCAAGAGGCAGCAGAACCAATTGCGACCGCTGTGCCAGATGAAGCACCGACAGAAAGTGCTGATTTGGAAGTAGAAAAACCTGCCACAAAATCCGTCAAAAAGAAAAAGGAAAAACCTAAAAAAATAGTTACTTCCACAGAAGTTTCGCAAAGCAAGGACTATACGGAAATATTCCGGAAGCGAAGAGTGCGTTTCAGCGTAAATCCGGTATTTATAAATTACATTATTATTTCTGCAATTGCGATTTTTCTGTTGCTTGTAATATATTTTGTTTTCTTTTTCGATACGAAAAAGTTCTTCGAGGAACAGCGATATGCGCAGGACACAGCCGCAGAGAAAACGGAAAATAACATAGAGAACAAATTAACAGAGTTTTTCAATAAAAGCGATTCGATAGTGATAAAAGCAGTAGCCCGCGATACTGCGTGGATGCGAATAGAAATAGACGGAGCCCGAAGCGAGGAATTGCTGATGTATCCGGGAATGGAGCGCAGCTGGAATGTGGGCGAATTTGCAATTGTTCATCAGGGGAACTTTGGGGCAATACGCTTTTATCGAAATGATGAATTGCTGGAAATACCCGGCAAACGCGGCACAGTAGTGAAGAACGTGAGAATAACTGCCAGCGAAGTGCTAAACGCAAATCCCTGGGCAGAAGATCCCACCAGCCGCGTAGATGCGATTGAGAATGTTCCGAAAAATATTCGACGCTACAATCAAAAGAAGGATGAGCAAATAAAACTGATACAGCCTTCGGAACCAATACAGAAAAAGCCATTAATCAAAGACAGTGTCAGATAATAATCAGTATTTTACAACAATTTCGAATTTGGGTTTTTCGAGAGCGGCTTCCGATTCGATAAATTCGCGAACGTATGGCTTGATGAATCTATGCTGAAGCACGTCCTCGGGCAAGCCGCGAGCGATAGCCCGGGCAGCAATTTCTGGGGTAGCATTTTTATTTATTAAAACGAGTTTTCGCTCTTTTAGCACAGCGGCACCACTTTTGAAGTTTCCTTTTTCGCGGCGAACAACAACGCCGGAATTTTGAGCGATATATTCGAGTTCTTTAAGCAATTCCTTAGTTGTCATTGGCATTCTCCTTTCTTATAAGTGGCAGCCAGGCAAAGCAGGCAGCCGCTGCCGTAGTAGTAAGAAAGCTGAGACTGCTTGCAACAGTCCAGTTGTTGCCGACAAATCTGTTGTAGAAAAATTCCTGCACTTCCCAGGCGTAGAAATCGCGCACGTTTTGCAGAACAACCGAGTTAGCCAGTCGCCAGTCCATATAGAACAGATATGCTTGCACCGGAAGAGCAAGCAAGAGCAGAATAAGCGACATCAGTAGCCAGCCGTTTTGCTTCCACGATTTTCTGTTACGTAAAGCGTAGATTATCAAAGAAATGGCGAACAGTCCGTAACCGACGTCGGTATAAATAGCTAAATCGGCGAATAAATATATATTTTGCATTCTGATTGCATCGTTGTAGTTCTCTTTGAGCGAAAGCACTGCTTCGGGCTTGAAAATATCGTAGCCAATTGCAGTGCGGGACAGATTACCTCCAAACCAGGCTGCAAAACCAATCAAAGCCACAGTCAGCAGAACCGAAGACCAAAAATTGTGCTTTATCATTGAAATCCTCTGTTTTTTTAGCAAAAATATGAAAGAAAAAAATATTGTGCAAAGAAGAGTTTTCGACACAAGGCGAGCAAATCTATTGTTTGATTGATTTTAGGTGATCTCGTAAGAGATTGTAGTTTAGAAGTTCATAGTCTTTGGTGAAATGTCTTTCTTTTAAGTTCTTATATCTATTTTCGCCGTCTTTTGTGAGCCAGTAGTTGCCGTCGGTAATCCACATAAATTTATAATTAGTATTATTTTTGGAGTTAAAAGTATAGATAACATTCTTGAGGTCAATATATTCATTTTGGTTAATACCGATTTTGGTTCCAGAAGTTGAATAAAAATTAGTTTCAACAAGGTATTCAATCTTATTGTTAATAATGAGAATAAAGTCGAATTTTTTTGGTTTATTGTCATTCTTTTTTACAATTCCTTGTATTTCCTTTTCGGTGAGATAACAATAACCAGAAGCATACGAATTATTTATGAAAAAATCTGGGTTAATAGATTTTTCTTTAACTAAGTTATTTAGATTAACAAATTCAAATTCTTTCAGAATGTGCTCGATTTTATTAGTTCCGAATTTTCCGTGAATACTTTTAGTATCAACCGGATTTCGTTTAAAGTTCAAAAAAGAACGAATATCTATGTTTGCAATAAATTCATCTGCTTTCAAATTTTCAATTAAATATCTTGAAATTCTAAGTCTTGTTGCAATTGAATTCTTTATATGGTGGTGCAAAATATCTTTATTTTTTATAATTTTATCAATGTATTCGACAATACCTTTTTTCAAATAATATATTAGTTCTGTATTAGTTTTAACATTAATTTTTTCGAAGTATTTTTTGAAAAACATATTTTCTTGTCCATTTTCGAATTTTTGGATGGACTTTTTGAGATGAGAGATAATTTGTTCCTCATCACTATTATTGAGCAAGCCAACATCAAAGCAGAAATTAATTAATTGAGCATTAGAAAATCTGTTTAATTGAAATATTTCCTCGAAAATATCGATAATTTTAGGATTGGATTCCAGAAGTTTGCTCAAATTTTCAATTGTAATATTGTTTTCTTTTAAGAGATTAATCTCATCTTCGTACTCTACGGAGCTGAAGCAATTTTCTTTGAACTCGTTTTGAGTAAATTCAAAGAAACTGATTTTAGAAGCAAAATTGATATAATCCATTTACTTAACCTTTTGATAAATCAACAGGTATTTATGGTTAATATTTAAATTTTCTGTAATGTTGTTTTCATTGATAGTATCGAGCGAGAGGATAATAATTTCTTTTATTTTCAGATATTCGTTGTTTCGTAGTTTTTGTTCAACAAAGATAGGTTCGCTTCGGACTAATCCATTGACTAATCTATTATCGTTACATAAAATAGCAACGATGCAATTATTGTTTATTTGCTGAATATCGTTGATGAACTCATCAAATTTCTTGTCGAGTAAATAAATGACTAAGGTTGCAGTTTTGTTATAATTAATGTTATAAATACAAAAGTTGTTAGAATATCTTTTGACCAAATTTGAAATTGCATTATCTAAATAGCTGGATGAGTTTGCAATCCATACGGATGTTGATTCGAGATAAATATCATCGATGACTGAAAAAGATAAATCAGCAATATTTTTCTCCTCGTCAAAAGAATTCATCCTGTCAGTTTTTTGAAAAACGACCAAATATTCGTGAGCCAGAAGCAGAAAGTTGTATTTAATACTGTTGTTATACCAAAAGCCAGTAGTTTTGCAATTATGTTGCCGCTTAATGATAATTTCTTTGATTTTGAATCCAGCTTGCAAATACTTTTCGATGGTCCAAAAGCCTAATGGAACAACAAATTTATTTTTTCGCATATCGCCAATAAGTATAGCACAAAATTTCTTGTCTTTTAGAACTCTATAACTTTCGTCTGCAACTTTTTTTATTTCGTTCAAGAAGTTTTCTGTATCAAGATGCGATAAGTCATGTTCGTTATCGTAAGTGTAATTGATAATATTTGAATAAGGGGGGTGAGAGCAAATCAAATCTACAGAACTATCTTCCAAAAAGGAGAGATTTCTCGCGTCGGCAACTCTTAAATCAACCTTTCCGCCGAATAAGTATTCAAAATTTAAGTTTTCTTTTGCTAATTCTATAGCTTTTTCGTTAATATCAATACCAATAAAATTTCTGTTTAGCAATTTGCATTCGACAGCTGTAGTTCCAGAACCACAAAAATAATCAAGCACCAAGTCGTTTTCTTTTGAATATCGCAGAATAATGTTTCGCGGAATAAATGGCGACCAGTTCCCGCGATAATTTCCGTTATGAGTTGCCCAGTTGCCACGCGATTTGAAGCTCCAAACAGTGTTGTTTTCTAATTGAAAGTCTTTTGGGGAAAATTTTCTAATCTTTTTTGGAGAGTTAATATTCGAAACATTAATGCCTTTTTCTTTTGTGATAATTTGTTCAATTTTCCTTAAGTTGATGTTATATTTTTCTCCGATTTCCTTGTCGGACAATCCATTTATTTTATCGATAAGAACGCTTTTTTCTAATAATACTTTATTCATTTTTTTATTCGTGTTGCTCATATTTAACACAATTTAACATTAAAAATAATTTATTCAATAAAGAAATTAATCAGTCATTCGATTGTAAAAAGAAAGCCATATTTGTAATGCTGCTTTGGAAAACCAGTATCAGAGCTTTTACCGCACAACAACGAAGGTTTTGGAGAGACTGCCAAACTCGTTGCGAATGCTTACGAAATACGCCGATGGGGCAAACTGCCGCAAATCAATTTGTTCGAACACGTATCCTCGACGCGAGGGGTAGCGGCGTAAGAACACTTCTTGCCCAAGTGTGTTGTAAATTGTAATCTCGAACTGGCTTTCTTCGAGCAGATTAAGTTCGAGCGTCAATAATTCGTTTGTTGGGTTTGGGGCGAGCCGCACCTGCATATTTGCAACAGGAGAGCTTTCAAACCGGATTTCTAATGTGTCGGACGAGTTTTTGCAGTAGTTTGCGTCTTGCACTATGACGTAATATCGACCGGGAGCAAAAGCATAGCAACGGTTGTCGGAAGCGTCTGCAATCAAAGTGTCGTTTGCATACCAGTAGAGTGTGCCTGTTGCGTCAGTTTCGAGCCAATTGCCGTTTTTGCGTATAGTTGGCTTGGGTGGCAATGGATTTACAAAGATTTCGAAGAGGGAAGAGGTGTAGCGGCAGTTGTATTCGTCGGTTAGCCAGAAGAAGTATTTTCCTGCCTGAGTAAATTGTCCGAGCAAGCCAATTCTGCCGTTAGACCAGCCACTATGCAACACTTTCTGAGAGCTTTGGATTTTTGCAAGTATCATAGCTGTATCGCCTTCGCAAATTGGGTTCGAGGTGAGCAAAATCAAGTTGATTTCGGGGCTTGCAGGTTTCCACAGGTAAACTGTGTCGCTTACGGCAAGGCAACCATTATTCCGTACAGCCGATACGTAGTAATTGCCTGATTGCGAAACTTTGAGCGACGAGCCTCTGCTGCCGTTATTCCAGATGTAAGTATAATCTGAAACAGGATTGAGCACCTCTAAAGTTACTTCCTCGTCCGGGCAGAAGACAACGCGTTCCGGAACGGCAACAATTGGTTTTTCTGCCGGACACTCCCAGAGCTGCAAAGCCCACACTCCGCGCCCGAAAGTTGCCGCAAATAGAGTTCCGGTTCCGTAGTGAATTTCCAACTCGTTAATAATAACAGCTGGCAAGCCGTCTCCGGCAGGAAGCCAGACGGTATCGCGTAGCCGTTTACGGAATACGCCAATATCGGTTCCAACGTAGATGATGTCGGTCGTGCTGTCGATGACGATACAATTAACAGGAATGTTAGGTAAATTATACGAGTGATTTTCTAAATTAGAATTATTCCATCGAAAGAGTTTTAGCGAAGTAGCAAAACCGCCGCAAGCAATCCATAGGTTACTGTAAATGTCGAACTGAATTGCTGAAATCGGGCTTTTTAGCTGCAAGAGAGCAGTCCAGTTCTTTCCGGAATTTGCGGTATAATACAAATTGTTTGATTTGGCTACGGCAAACACATTTTCATCTGAATAAGAAGAAGCAATTGCATTAATAGTGGAACTGTCGGCAAAATCCGAAATTTTCTGCCAGGTGAGACCTTTATCGGTAGTAGTCCAGAGATTTTCGTATCCGCAATAGACGATTTTGGGATTTGCGAAGTGGTAGCCAAAAGAAGCGACCCAAGGGCGTTTTTCGTTTGACGGAATTTCCATTTTACCGGTTTCGGTATTGAACAGATTGCCGCGCTGAGTGGAGAAATACACAAGCGAAGGGTTTTCTGGAGCGACAAAGCATTCCATACCGTCGCCAGCCCAGAAGAATTTCCATTTATCATAAAAATATTCGTAAACGTTGTTGTCCTGCGAGCCGCCATAGAGCAAACGGGGATTATACGGGCTTAGCCCGATACGGTAGAATTGAGTGATACCGAGATTGGAACTGATATTTTCGATTTTGGAAAAATCGGGATTGAATCTGTAAATTCCGCCGTCGTTTGCAAGATAGATTTTGCCATCGAACCGGTTATATTTAATGTCGTGCATATCAACGTGAACTTCGTTGCTTATTGGAGTAAATTCGTCTGAATGAAGACTACCGCGATAGAGCCACACGCCACCAACGTAGAAGTCGTCTTTGCTATAGGGCAGAAACGAAAGCACAAGATTGAAAAAGCCTTGTGCCTGAACTAATTCGGAGTATTTAGCAGTGTCGGTAAATAATGCTTGCCAGAAGTAGCCGTCGCTATCAGATAGATAAAGCCCGCCGAACGAGTTGGTGTGCTTCGAGACGCACAAAGCAAGCAGACGCGAGGGGTCAATCGGAGTGGTGGCAAGCTTCACGCGGGAGGCATCGCGCCAGTAGTTAGCAAAGAACCAGTTTTTGCCGGCATCTTCTGAGATGAGCAGGAAAGCACCATCGGCAAGACTGTAAGTTGTTGCAAACAGGACGTCGGGCGTGCCTTCTTTGAAGCGAAGGTCGCGAAAATTGAAGCCTTCGGTGAGAGTTTGCCAGGAATTGCCAGCGTCGGTAGATTTTATTATGGAAGTGCTTGTTGCAGCATAAAGGATTTGAGGATTTTCGGGATGAACGAGCAATTTTGAAATAAACTGACCGCTGCTATATTCAATTCCTGTTGGTAATATTTCCCAAGTGTTTCCCTTGTCTGTCGATTTAATAATACCGAGCGAGAAGCAACCAAAGAAACTGCTTCCATCGGCATCGCCGGTTGCAACGTAAATTATGTTTGGGTTTTGCGCCGGAATGGCTATATCGGAAACTCCCATAGACAGGAACTCAGTAAAAGGCACAACTTCCCAGCTTTGTCCGCGGTTTGTGCTTTTCCAAAGTCCGCCCGAAGCCGAGCCGAGCCAGATTAAATTGCTATCGAGCGGGTCGAATGCAACAACATTGGCGCGTCCGCTGCCCGAGAGCCTTTTGTCGGAGCCTTTTTGCGGAAGCCGCGGACCAAGTTCCTGCCAGAAGTTTGTATTTTGATTAAACTGTTGAGTTTTGTTGCGTAACAGTTTTTTGTATTCATCAAAAACGGAGATTGTAGCAGGAAGATGCCCGGCAGAATCGGTTCGCATCGAAAGTCTGTGCCGGAGACGTTCGATTGGCTTGTATCCCTTGGTTTTGTAGAAATTAGGCGGGGTGTTTCTTTCGATATTGCTATTGAATTGGAAGAAGTCCGAAGGAGACGAGCCCTTGTCGGTCAGGAAGATTTGAGCGAGCGAACACTCATATGAAAACAAGAATAAAAATATAGTTATATAAATTCGCATAATCAGTTATTTTGGTTCAATAAGGTAAAATAAGCAATGTAATATACAAATAAAACAATTATTTAGTTTTTTATTAAGAATTTTTGTATTTTGAAAGTTAAAGCGAATAATATTATATTATTATTCAATTTTTTTTGTGATTTTTTAACAAATTATTTGTTAATACAGGTAAGGAACAGAATTATTTAAAAATAAATTGTTATTAAACAAGGGGTTAAAATGAAAAAACTGTTTACATTGACACTTTTGCTGTGTATGGTAGCATTGGCGATGACTACCAATGCACAGAACACCCGCATCGAAAAAATCAAGCAGAACCTGAGCAATCAGGTGCTTACTGCGGGTTCAAATTCTCAGGGCTACGAATTTATCGTTGCCTTCCCACAAAATGAAGTTGCTTCGTGGACGAGCGGCGATCTGTTTATTTTCGTTTCGTCTGCAAAGCCAACTGTGGTAGAGCTTCAAAATGCCCGTACAAACGGAACTATCGCAAGAAAGACTATTACTAAACCTTACAGCGTTATTCAATTCAGAACTCCTATTGAACTCAATATGGCTCGCGACGAAATACGTATTCCATACGAAACTCCGCAAGACAACAAGGCATTCCGAATTGTATCGAGTTCCAGCCCGGTTTCGGTTTACTGCCTGAACACAAAATCTACAACATCGGATGGCTATATGGCTATTCCTGTTGCATCGTGGGGAACTGACTACATACACGCCTGCTATTATGATAATAACGAAGGATCAAACGACCAGAGTTTCCCATATATGGGGAGTGGCTTTGTAATTATGGCATCGGAGAACAATACAACAGTAAACATAGAGCTCAAAGGTCGTGGGGCAGAATCTTCAACTACTACTTCAGGACGCAAAATCGGGGACAAATGGTCTGTAACTCTGAACCGTGGTCAGGTCTATTGTGTTCGCGGTATGGGAAATCAGGATGGTCAATTTGATTTAACAGGTTCAAGAATAAAGAGCGACAAACCAATAGGGCTGCTCTCGTATCACCAGAGAGCCGACCTGCCGGCGCTTATTTCATCATCGCGCGACCATTTAGTTGAGATGCTGCCACCTGTAAGCGCCTGGGGTAAAAGATACGCTACAATACAGTTGCAAAGACCTCCATTCAAAGGAGACCTCTTCCGGATAGTAGCGGCAGAAAATATGACTAATTATGAAGTGCGCTGGTATGATGAGAATACACAAGAATTAATTGAAAGACGAGTCGGGACATTAAAACGTTCGGGTGATTTTGCGGAATTTAGTGAAATTATGGGGGCTCCAGGTCCCGAAGTTAAATCAATACGTGGTGTATCAATTTTCTCTGCAAATAAACCAATATTAGTTTTGCACTACTCATATTCAGCCGGGTGGGACGGTAATAATGACTACGACCCGTTTATGATTGTAACAACAGCTGTGGAGCAATTTACAAACCTTACAATTTTCCAGACACCATCAGGGCAATTTGACGACAACTGGTTCAATATTATTGCAATAGGTGACACATTAGACCCAATGAGGCATGCACAATTAATTGAATCTATAAAACTTGATGGGAAAGCAATTTATCAGACAGTTCCGCAATTCAAGATGAACAGAATACCAGATACAGACTTATATTTTGCAAGAGTAAGAGTGGGACCGGGGGCGCACTACGTAACAGGCGAAACACCATTTGGTGGGTATGTGTATGGATTTACAAGTGTGGATTCCTATGGGTGGCCTGCCGCGATGCAGTTTAAAGTAACCGATGTGGTTGATACATTGGCTCCGGAAGTGTATGTAGAAGGCAATTGTGGCAAATACACCGTTAGATTTACAGAGATTCGCAATGGCAAAGAAGGGGACGACCCATTACAACAAGATTTAGGTGTCTCCGACCAGCCAACACTAATTGATGGAACAGTGAATTTCAAAGATCCAATATTTACAACACCATTTACGCCGTTCCCACCGAAGACCGACTTTACATTCGAGTTGCAAGTTGATGATATAACAAAAGACGCTGTCGCTTATTTATCGATAGTTGATCGCGCAGGAAATGAATCCAAAACAAAAATTGAATATTTTGCTGATAATATTGCCAGCAATCCAGATATACTCCAATTCGGAGCTGTTCAGGTAGGCAAATCGTCTGATTTGACATATATCATACAAAACAAGGGCGGAAATGACGTAACAATAAAGTCAATAAAATTATACAGAGGGCAATATTATCAATTGGTAGATTTGCCGGCAATCCCGACAGTAGTTCCGAAGCAATCATCAATACCTATAAATGTTCGTTATTCGCCAGTTAATGAATCGCCGAATGAGTTCAATCTGGATATTGACTCTGTGCTTATTGAAACTGAATGCTTAAGCTTTTCCTTCCCGGTTACTGGTCGCGGTGTAATTCCAAAGATTGACGTAACAGACTATAACTTTGGTGCGGTAGTTGTTGGCGATAAGAGGTGCCATACAAGCGGTATAGTCGTTCGCAACACAGGAAGTATGGACTTAGTAATTGATGGATTCACCTGGAATCCGGGTAATCTGGCGTTTACTTTGGAAGATCCGATCGAGCCGGCATTCCCTGTTATAATTACACCGGGACAGAGCGTTTTATTTAGAACTGTATGCTTCACTCCAACAGACAACGGCGATTATACTGCAAGAATAGACTTTAATTCTAACGCTGCCAGCGGTAAATACTGGTCGGATATCCGTGGTATTGGTATTAAGCCAGGACCACAGATTACCAGCTTCAATTGGGGAGCCCGCCGTGTATTAGATGCAAATGTTAAGATGATAGATGCATATCAGGGTTATGTTGAAGTATCTAATATCGGGACTTCACCACTTAAATTCATTCGTGCCGAAATTGATGAAAACGACAACGATGGTAGCTACGAAGTAGTTGGTTATGAGCCAAACTTTATCGCAACCGGACAGAACCAAATAGAAATCTGGCCTCAAACAGAAACTGACCCGAACAGAACAAAAGTCGTTCGCGTTCTTTTGAGATTTAAGCCGATTACAGATAATGTTAAAACAAATGTAAAAATATATCCGATATTCTCTCAAAGCGACAACGTTCCTCGTGGCAGTATATACGGTATATTGGAAGGCTCGGCGTATTTGCCGCAAATCGAAGCAATTGGTTACGAATTCACTCCGGAAGTGGAAGTTGGCGAACTTCATCCTGTAACAGGCAGCATTAAAATTCGCTCGTTAAGCAATACAGCTGATCTGTTCATCAAAGAAATCCGTATACGTCCGGTAACACCTAGTTCGGACCAGGACTTCAATTTCTTGCAGCCACTCCCGACAGACTTTGTGTTGGCTCGTGGTCAGGAGCTCGAAATACCTGTTACATTCACTCCAACTCGCACACTTCGCAGAGAAATCGCATTGGATATTTACAACGATGCATTCCCTGCTTACGACAGCTTGCAAATTACTACAATCAATGTAGTTGGCAATGCATTCGACCGCGGACTGGAAGTAACCAATATAGACTTCCAACGCAGAACACGTTGCGATGCTCCTGTTTTGAGTTTTGAGGTACGCAATACGGGTACAACCCGGGCATTACAAATTAACAATATTCAAGTGGAAGACACATACTCTGATATTTTCGAAGTGCTTGGATTTACACCGGGCGACCAGGTTGACCCACAAAGCACCAAAGTTTACAACGTTCGTTTCAAACCGGCTGCTCGCACCGGTCAAATTCACGACAATGGCAACAAAATTAAAGCAAAATTATACGTTGAAACTTCAATCGGCACTTATGAAGCAGAGCTTGCGGGAATGTGTGTTCTCAGCAAAGTAGAGCTTTCACTGCCTCGCATTGACCAGATGACAGCTGGAATGACTACTACTGATAAATACAAAGAATTCCCTGTTTCTATTAAGCTTGTTCCTGATGCAGGACATATGGGCACTTGGCCTGAAGTTCAAATTACTGAGTTTACTATTGAAATAAAATACAATCCAAAATGGATGAAATACAACGGCTCTGTTACTCCGGGCGAAGTATTGAAAAACTGGGTTCTTACTGCCAACGAAGTGCTTCATAGCGAAACATCTGCTTCGTTGTTTGTTCACGGAAAGGGTGGATTGCCAATCGACAAGGATGGAAAACTTTTCAATCCAAACTTCTTAATTCTGCTTTCCGATAGCAGTTCGTTTACTCCATCGTTTGGGCAAATTACATTCCACGACCGCGACGAATGCGTAAGCTCGGTGAATGTTCCCGGACGTATTTCATTGCAACATTGCGTGCAAGACCTGCGTAACGTTATCATTAACAAGAACCAGTTCAAGATGATACCGATTAAACCAAATCCGGTTTCCGGTGGTTCGGTAACGCTTGATTTCAGCGTTGGTTTGGATAATGTATATACCCGTATCGAGCTTATTAATGCACAAGGTGAGGTTGTTCGGGTGCTTCAGGACGGCGAAATGCGTGCCGGCGACTACAAAGCAACAATCATCACAAGCGAACTTGGCTCGGGCGTTTACTTTATCAATATGGTTAGCGGTCCGTTCCAGGCACGTGAGAAACTTGTTATTGTGAAATAATCTTGGTTTAGACAAGCAAGGAAGGGCTACCCCCGAAGGTAGCCCTTTCTTTTTAGCCCGGGATGCAAATTCCTAATAATTACGTTTATGCAGAAGGCGGTGAACAGGTCAATTGAAAATACAACACTTAGCCGTTCGATTTCTTTGTAATTCGGAAAAAAAATAGTAATTTACGTAATATTTTGCATACAAATTGTGAATTCTCATAGAGGTAAGGAATTATGAAGCAATGGATTATCGTTGCGATTCTGTTATTTGGAATAAGTTTTGTTTCTTTTGCCCAGAAGAAGAAACCAACTGACAATTCAAACATTGTACTGGCAACAGTTGGCAAGGAAAACATTACTTATAAGCAAGTCGAGCGCGCATTCCAGAAAAATATGAACCGCAAGCATCAAAAGCTAACCGATTTGCCAAAAGATAGCATCATCGATTTTGTTAATCTTTATGTAAATTATAGACTGAAAGTTCAGGACGCTATTGCTCGTGGTTTCGACAAAGATTCTGCAGTTGTCGAAGACATCAGCCAAAACAGGAAGTTGCTTGCCGAATCTTTCTTCTTCGAAAAGAAACTAACCGAACCTACTCTTGAGAGATGGCAAAAAATGCGTGAAAAAGAATACAAAGTTGCGATTATTATTGCTATAGTTGGGGCTAACAACGATACTACCGCTGCATACGAAAAAATCAAAAATGCGTTGAATGAATTGCAGCAAGGCGTTCCGTTCGAAGAAGTTGCCAAAAAATATTCAGACGACCCGGAAACATCCCGGAACGGTGGTGTTGTGCGGAGCTATATAACGGTTGGGCGTGTTAATAGAATTCTGGAAGAAGAAATATATAAATTGAAAAAAGGCGAATATACAAAGCAGCCAGTAAGAACTAATTTCGGATATTTTCTAATAAAGGCTTTGGACGAATCGCCACGCAACTACCTGAAACTTCGCTCAATAGTTCTCGAAAACAAAAATAATAAATTTAGCGATGAAGAATTCAGGCAAAAAGCCGATAGTTTAGTTCAGTTAATGCGTCAGGGCAAAGCTTCTTTTGCCGCAATTGCAAAAGAGCATAGCATCGATACACGCACTGCACCGCAAGGTGGGGCAGTTGATGGATATTATAGCCGTTCTACTGGTTTGAACAACACGCAGGAAACTTATATCCCGGAAATCGAAGAAGCAATTTATAAGCTGAAAGCCGGGGAAATTTCAGACCCTGTTTTTACCCAAAACTATTACCATATTTTCAAAGTTGATTCTATATTGCCAGTAAACACTGCAGCCGAACTCGATGAACTCCGGGCTACATACAAACGTCTCTATTTTTCAGAAGATAAGATGAAATACATAGAAAAGCTTGAACAAGAATACGGGTTCAAAAAGAACGACCAGGTTCTTGATGCGTTGGTTAATCAGCTCGACACTACCAAAACAAGCCTTGAGCAAGGTTGGAATGCGTCGGTAACTGAACCTGTCAGGAAACAGAATTTGTTTACTTTGCGTGGCGAAAACACAACTGTTGGCAGATTCATTGATGAGGTTTCTACTTCGAAAGAGCTTCGCGGCACTCCGCTCAATCGCGATGGGCTAAGCAATGCAATCAAAAAAATAGTTGAATCGCGTGTTGTTGATTATGCAACAAGCAATTTAGAAAAGGAATACGAGGAATTTCACGATTTGGTGAAAGAGTTTCGCGATGGCATATTGCTTTTCAAAGTCGAGGCTCTCGAAGTATGGGACAAAATGAAGTTCGATTCTGCGTTAGCAAAAGTTTATTACGATACAACATCAATGGATTTGACGCGTCCGGTTATGTATGATATAAGCGAGATTTACTTTTTGCAAAAAGCGGATGCCGATAGCGTATATAAGCAACTACGTTCCGGTGCAATTAGTTTCGACGATGCTGCAAACAAACACACCCAGAGAATAGGAATGCGTGCAAAAAAAGGTCATCACGGACTTCTTCCGCTTGACCGCAACCAGCTTGCAAAACTTGCTTCCGAAAAGAAACTCCGCCCGGGCGATATGTCCGAGCCAATAGCTTATGAGCAAGGCTATTCAATTATCAAAGTGAATGCAATCGAGGATGCACGCAAAAAGTCGTTCGAAGAGGCAATCCCGGATATTGCACCAAAAATTCAGGATTTAATTCAGAAAAGACTTACCGAAGAATGGCTTAGCCGCCTACGAAAGCAATTCCCTGTGAAAATTGAGACAAAAAATATCAGTCAGATAGCGAATAAATAAAGCAAAAAGCAAGGGGCGAGAGTAATTCTCGCCCTTTTTTGTATGCTGAGAGAAACAATGCAATCATCGTATGCAGAGACGCAAAGGAAACAACGGTAGAGACGCAAAAGAAACAACAGTAGAGACGCAAAGGAAACAACGGTAGAGACGCAAAGGAAACAACGGTAGAGACGCAAAAGAAACAACGGTAGAGACGCAAAAGAAACAACGGTAGAGACGCAAAAGAAACAACGGTAGAGACGCAAAAGAAACAACGGTAGAGACGCAATGCATTGCGTCTCTACACAGAAAAATCAAAAAAAATAAAAAATGAAAAAAAATTACTTGTTTAGAAAAAAAATGTTGTAAGTTGTTGAAAAACTTTATATATTTACAACGTGATATTTGCAAAGTGTCGTGAAATCCTTGAAAAATAACGTTATAGAGAAAGGCAACATTTTTTTAACTAATTTTAATTAGTTCTCTTTTTTTTCATTAATTAAAGGTGTTTTTATGAACAAAACAGACTTAATCAAAGCAGTAGCAGAAACCGCTGGTATGACAAAGGTTGATGCAGAAAAAGTTATCAATGCAACATTTGATTCAATCAAAGGAATTCTCGTAAAAGGCGAGAAACTCACTTTGGTTGGCTTTGGCACATTCGAAGTTGCAGACCGCAAAGCTCGCACTGGCAAAAATCCACGTACTGGCGACACAATTAAAATTCCTGCTACAAAAGTTGCAAGATTCAAGCCAGGCAAAACTTTGAAAGAAGAAGTTGCTGCAACAGCTAAAAATAAGAAGAAAAAATAATTTTTAAGTTTGTAAAAATTGCCGTTCATTATGAACGGCTTTTTTTATATTTTTGCCTAATTTGTTTTATTCAATTTTTAAAAAATTATGAATAATGACTATTTACTAAGCAAGCCATACTTAATCAACTCAGAAGATTTGACCGCAGAAGATATCGCAGCAATTTTCGGGAAAGCACAGTTCTTTTTGGAAAATTATCCGAAAGAGAGAAAATTTACAGATTTGAAAGGAATAACTGTTGCTCTTGCGTTTTTCGAGCCATCGACACGCACAAAACTTACGTTTGAACTTGCAGCGAAGAGACTTTCTGCCGACACAATTTCTTTTGCATCGTCGTCGTCGAGCCTGACCAAAGGCGAATCTCTGATAGATACGCTTCGGACAATTGAAGCAATGGATGTTCAGATGTATGTCGTTCGCCACTCGAATAGCGGCGTTCCGAAATTTTTGCAGGAGAACACACGCGGTGTAATCCTCAATGCCGGCGATGGCAAGCACGAGCATCCAACACAGGCGTTGCTCGATAGCTTCACTTTGTGGCGTCATTTTGGGCGAGTAGAAGGGTTGAAAGTGTGTATTGCCGGCGATATATTGCACAGCCGTGTAGCGCGCTCGAATATTAATGTGTTGAAAACACTTGGGGCAGAGGTTGCAGTGTGTTCGCCGGGAACATTGCTGCCAAGATACCTCAATCCCTGGGATGTGAAATTAATTGAGAGCATAGACGACGCAATCGAGTGGGCAGATGTTCTGCTTATGCTTCGTTTGCAAAGAGAAAGGATGGAAAGCGGCATCCTTCCGTCTATTCGTGAGTTTTCCAAGTATTATGGCGTTTCGCTGGAGCAATTTTCGCGCAAGCCGGAGCTTGTGCTAATGCATCCGGGACCTGTCAATTATGGAATTGAGCTTGATTACAGGGTGAGTTCATATCCAAATTGCCTTATACAAACGCAGGTTACTCACGGCGTTTTTATTCGTATGGCATTGCTGTCGCTTCTTTCCAAATTCGTTGCAGTATAGGCAGGTGCACCACCTGTCTATACTCCATTTCCCGCATTTACTATCCAAGCTGATATGAAAAGAACAACTATATTAGATGTAATAAATAATGGTTCGGAATATCTGACAAAACACAACGTAGAAAGTGCAAGATTAAATGTAGAACTACTGCTATCGAAAACTCTCAATTTACAAAGGTTACAGCTTTATCTGAAGCACGATATGCCGCTCGGGGAGAACGAACTCGAGCATATGCGTCAATTGCTACGAAAACGTGCGTCTGGCGAACCTTTGCAATACTTGCTAAACAAAGAGCAATTCCTCAATATCGAAGTGGTGCTCAATAATTCGGTGCTTATTCCGCGACCGGAAACCGAACTTCTTGCAAAAAAAGCCGAAGAATTAATACGTCAGCGTTCTTACAAAAGGATATTGGATATTGGCACTGGCTCGGGTTGTATTGCTATCTATCTGGCAAAATGCTTCCCCGAAGCTGAAATTGTCGCAATAGATAAAAGCCCGAAGGCTATTGCAACATCCAAGCAAAATGCTGAGTTGAACAAAGCAGGGAATATTACTTTTTACCAGTCGGATATTCTGAAGGTAGCACCAAAACAGAGATACGACCTGATAGTTTCAAATCCGCCATACGTTTCGCTCGAAGAATACAATCAGCTTGAACGCGAGCTCTACCACGAACCGAAAGAAGCACTAACAGACGATGCCGATGGGCTTACGTTTTACCGACGTTTTGCCGAAATTTTCCCTTCGGCATTAAGTAGTGGCGGGGCTTTTTTGCTCGAACTTCCTGCGAACAGGGAAACGGAACTGAGGGAGATTTTTGGTGCTTTCAGGATAGAATTTATTAAAGATTTCAACGGACACGCAAGAATTTTGCTTGGGCAAGTAACTAAATAAGGCGTTAAATTGTTGTATCATTAATTGTGAGATAAATATTAAGGTATTATTAAGAATAAATAAATTCGATAATGAATGATTAATTTTTGTTTAATATTAGCAAAGATAAACAAAATATTATAATAAGTATGTTTTTTTTATTATTTTTGAAATTACGTATAATAAAAGGAGTTAATAGATGTCGCAGGTAAAAGTAGAAGAACAGATAGGCGGAGTGATAGTCCATTTGCGTGGGCAATTCATCGGTGGCGAGGAAACCGATGCGCTTCGCGATATATTGAAAAAGTATGCCGAAGAGAAGAAAAACAAACTGATAATTGATTTTGAGAAAGCAACTTATCTGAATTCAACGGCTTTGGGTGTGTTGATAGCGGCTCACTCGAATTTTGCAAAACGCGGTGGCGAAATCATTTTATGCAATTTAGATAAATCACTCGAAAATATATTTATCATTACAAAACTGATAACTGTATTTAATGTTGCAGATGATTTGCAATCAGCAATAAAAATGTTGTAATAATATTTATTAACTTTTAACAAATTATGGAGTTATTTTATGAAAAATCTGTTTAATGTAATTGCCATTTCGATAGCAATTGCAATTGCGTTTGCATTTTATTTTATTGTAATGGGAAATCCTGCAAACTTTGCGGACGCAGCAAAACATGAACCAGTAAACGTACTTGGGATGGTTTACACAGGTGGTCCACTTGTTGCATTACTTATTTCATTCCTTATTTTGGCTGTTACTTTCACAGTAGAACGTTTCTTGTCGATCAACAAAGCAAAAGGCAAAGGCAACCCTGTTGCATTTATTCGCACAGTAATCAAAAATCTTGAAAACGACAATTTAGATGCAGCATTGGCTGAATGCGATAAACAACGTGGCTCTATTGCTAACGTTCTTCGTGCAGCAATTTCTCGCTTCAAAGAAGTAAAAGACGACGAAAACTACGGACCGGAAAAGAAAATCTCCGAAGTTCAACGTTCAATCGACGAAGCAATGAACCTCGAAACACCACTACTTGAAAAGAACCTTGTAATTCTCTCCACACTTGCATCAATCGCAACAATGGTTGGTCTTTTGGGAACAACAATCGGTATGATTCGTGCATTCGCAGCACTTGCACAAAGCGGAACTGTTTCGGCAATTCAGTTGTCGATTGGTATCTCGGAAGCATTGTATAATACAGCAGGCGGGCTTGCTTCTGCTATTATTTCAATCGTTGCATATAACTTCTTCACAACAAAAGTTGATAATTTCGTTTATATGATAGACGAAGCAATTTTGAACATTACACAAATTTTCACTATTAAAACTAAAAAATAATTTTTCTAATTAGCAGAAAAGGAGTCTGCAAGTGGCTAAAGTTAAAAAGAAAAGAGTAGGTTTTGTAATAGACATGACCCCACTGGTCGATATTACATTCCTTCTGCTAACTTTCTTTATGTTTACAGCAAAGTTCAAGACACAGGCAGAAAGCGAGCAGAAATTTGTAATCAAAAGACCAGCTTCGACTCCTGTCGATACAGCAACGATACCAGACAAAGATTTAGCAGTAATCAAGGTTGCCATTGACAGTGCAACAAGCGACACAATGTATTATTACGAAGTGCTCAACGAGGCAGACCGTCAGGCTGTCTGGCAGAAGATGCCAAATTTCACACCTGAATTGCTCTCTAAGCACCAATTGCCAGTGGACAAAGATATGCTAAACGAACTGGTGCTCGCAACTCGTGTGGTTCGCCCAGCGACAAAGTTTGCTATCGATGCTGATAAGAAACTGAGATTTAAATGGATAGCCGATGCGATGGATATTCTTCGTCGCAACCGTGCTACAATGTTCAATTACGTTACTGATAAAAAACAGTAACTAATTTAACTAACAAATTGTTATATTAATTAGAATACTAAGGAGAAAATAAATGGCTGGTGGTGGTGGTCAATTAAAAGCGGAACGTGCCAAAAGAGGAAAAGCGTCTAAAAGAAAAAAGATGAAGCGCGTAGGCTTTCATATCGATATGACGCCTCTGGTAGATATTACCTTCCTTCTTTTGACGTTCTTTATGTTTGCAACCACTTTGGCTGCTCCACAAGTAATGGAGATGTCTATCCCACCGGAGATTGTCAAACAAGTAGAAGTGCGCGAATCTGAACTCCTGCAAATTTTTATTCGCGACGACGATAAATTGTTCTATGCTAAAGGTAGCGACGATCCGCAACCGATCGAACTCAAAGAGTTGCGTGCCTTAGCCGAACGCGAAAACCTTATGCCGAATGTTCGCAATCGTCTTATTACTTCATTGAAAATCTCCGACGATGCTACTTATGATATGGTTATCAAAGTTCTTGATGAATTAAATCTTGCAGAGGTAAAAATTACCGAAGAAATCGGAAAAGAACTTGATGAGAACGGGCAGCCTAAAAAACGTGAGCGTAGATTTACTATCGCTCCAATGCTTGAAGAAGACATTAAAAAATTAGCGGAGTTGTAGTTATGGAAGCGAAAGTTGCAAATGTTCCAATTGATGAAATACCACTTCCGTGTCCGTATGGTGCGGCGGAACTCAAAGCGTTTATCCGTCGCTATACAATTCGCGGATTGTTGGTATCTATAGCTCTGCTTGCTATATTCTTAATTACTTTCTTTATTTTCCAGAAAATCGAAGAGCAAAGAAACAAAGCTCCGAAGTTGGCGCCGATGGTGAAGCTAAACCTCGAAAACCTGCCTCCGCCGTCGGACGAGACAGCTATGGATGCTCCTCCTCCGCCGACACAAACTATGTTGAATACCGGTCCGGCTGCTCGTGCGGGAACTCCTGTGCCTGTGCCTGATGCTCAAATCTCTCCTGATTTGAAAGATTTCGCAACGGTTAAGGATATTGCACGTGCTTCTGCTGCTGGTGGCGATGGTGTGGATATGGGAGGTTTTGCCGCTAATATTGATTTCGATGCTTCGAAAACTCCTGTGAAAGTTGATATTAAAGAAAAAGAACCAGAACCAGACGAATTTATTGCAGTCGAAAAAGAACCCGGTGTGGATTTAGCAAAACTTCAATCGCTTGTTTCTTATCCTGAGTTGGCTCGCCGCGCAGGTGTCGAGGGAACAGTGATTGTACGCGTGCTTGTATCGAAAGACGGTACTGTTAGCCGTATGCTTATTGAATATTCAGACAATAAGTTGCTCGATCAGGCTGCCGAAGATGCTATCCGCAAATACGGACGCTTTACACCTGCTATTCAGAATGGTCAGCCAATTGCTTGCTGGGTATCTATTCCGATCAGATTCAAATTGAGATAGTAACTCACTGCATACATTCTTAAAAAAGTTGTCTGAATAGTCAGGCAACTTTTTTTTATAAAAAAATGGGACACAGAATTGTGTCCCATAATTGTATATAGGAAAGCGACGGATTACATTTTTGCTTTTTGGATTTTCTCGGTCAATTTTGGTAAAATATCGAACATATCGCCGACAAGACCGTAATCGCAATTTTTGAAAATAGGTGCGTCTTTGTCTTTGTTGATAGCTAAAATGTATTTCGAAGCGTTCATACCGGCAAGGTGCTGGATTGCACCAGAAATACCGCAGGCAACATACAGAGTAGGGGAAACAGTTTTACCGGTTTGCCCGACCTGCTCGCTGTGAGGACGCCAACCGGCATCAACAACAGCGCGGGAAGCTCCAACTGCACCGCCAAGAGTTTTTGCCAAATTTTCTATCAAGTGATAATTTTCCGGTCCTTTAATGCCACGACCGCCGGAAACAACAATATCAGCTTCGAGTACGTCCAATTTTCCTTCGTTTTTAGCAATATTTGTAACTTTTGCAGACAAATCGGCATCGCTAAGTTCGAAGGATTTTTCTTTAATTTCGATATTGGTTTTGTTTTCGGATGCAACAAAAACATTTGGACGAAGCGAGAATACGCCAATAGGTGTATCGCACTTGGTTTTAACAACTGCTTTGCCGGCATAAACAGGTTTTTTGGCAATTATGTTGTCGCCGTCAGCAGCAAGCTCGACGCAATCAGCAATATAGCCGGCGTCTAATTTAACAGCAACGCGTGGAGCAACTTCGAGACCAGTGGAATTTGCCGGGAAAATGATGCAGTCGGCACCAATTTCTTTAGCAACATCGGCAACGATTTTTGCAACGGCAGTGGAAGAATGAAGTTGAATTTTTGGAGCAGAAGCGAGAATTACTTCCGAAACTCCATATTTGGATGCTTGTTCGGCAATTTCTTTGTTTGAGTTGATCAAAATACCGGAAACTTTTGCACCGTTGGCAATTTTGCAAGCTGCGGTAGCGATTTCAGTGGAAACGCGTTTTAAATTATTGTTTGCAACTTCGAGATATACTAATATATTTTTCATTTGCTTCCTCCTTAGATAACTTTTGCTTCTTCTTTCAAAAGGCGAACAATTTCATCGATGTTTGCGTCGGTAGCTTCGAGCACTTTTGCTGCACGGGCTTTTGACGGGATTTCCATACCGATAATGGATGTGCGTGGAGCAGTTTTTTCGGCATCACGTGTATCGATTGGTTTAGATTTAGCTTTCATAATGTCGGGTAGTTTCGGGTAGCGAGGATCGTTAAGTCCCTTTTGAGCAGAAATTACGCAAGGGAGCGAGCACGAAACTGTTTCTTTGCCACCTTCGACGTCGCGATCGGCTTCGACTTGGTTGTTTTCGATTTTGAGAGCGGAAACAACCGAAACCGAAGGCATACCGAGCATTTCGGCAAGCATCGAAGGCAATTGGAAAGAGTCGAAATCTATGCTTTGACGACCTAATAAAATTAAATCGGGGTTAATTTCTTTTGCAACTTTTGCGATATTATAAGCTACATAGTAGGAGTCGGCTGGTTCGTCGCCTTTGACAAGGACGGCTTTATCGACGCCCATAGCTAAAGCAGTGCGAAGAACGTCAGTAGCTGCATCGGTTCCTACTGTAATAGCTGTAACAGTGCCACCATTTTTTTCACGCAAACGCAAACCTTCTTCCAGAGCGAATTCATCATAAGGATTCACTATATACTTTACTCCGTTTTTGTCGATGGATTTGCCGTCGCTGCCGACAATTATCCTTGTGGCTGTATCCGGAACACGTGAGACACATACCAGAATGTTCATTCTTTCTCCTTTAATTTGTTGAAAACAATATATCTTACAAATATAATTGATTTTTTGCTTTTTTAGAAAAGATTTTTGTTTAGAGAAGAAAATGATTTGCCTGTGGTGAAAGAAGTAAATAGAACTATATAAATATTTAGCGAAGAAGTATCCTCAGTAATTAAACAAAGATTAATAAATATCTCTATGTTATCTGAAAGCAGACGAACTTCGCAATAATCATAATATAAACACAATATAAGCAACAAAAGCACGGAGAGGTGGAATATATCAAGAGCAAAAAAATAAAAATTCAGTAAAAATTACACTTGTTTATATAAAAAAATCTTATTAATTTTGTATTCCTTTTTCGGGGTATAGCGCAGTCCGGCTAGCGCACCTGGTTTGGGACCAGGGGGTCGGGGGTTCAAATCCCTCTACCCCGACAAAGACCACAAAAACACATCACGGAAATTCAATGAACGAAAATAAACCTAAAAAAACTACTCGCAAGAAAAGTTCGAGCGAAAGTGAGTTAGTCAGGCTTAATAAATTTATTGCAGACTCTGGCTATTGCAGTCGTCGCAAGGCTGATGAACTCATTTCGTCCGGTGTGGTCAAAGTAAACGGTGCCGTTGTAACCGAACTTGGGGCGAAGGTGCATCCATCTGATTTGGTTACCATCAAAGGCGATCCAGTAAGCATCAAAGAGCATAATATTTACATTGTGCTAAACAAGCCAAAAGATGTAATAACAACAACTTCGGACGAAAAGAGCCGCAAAACGGTTCTCGATATTGTCCGAAAGCAAACGCGAATTTTTCCGATTGGGCGATTAGACCGAAACACTACGGGAGTTCTGTTGCTGACAAACGACGGCGAACTTGCCCACAGGCTTACTCATCCAAGCTACGAAATACCACGCGAGTATGCTGTGAAGTTAGACAAAGCCCTGAAACCAGCCGATGCTCAAAAAATTGCTGACGGACTTGAAATTGATGGCGAAAAAATGGCTCCCAGCAGTATTATTATTAGTCAGCAGGATAGGACGAAAGTATTTATCACTCTTACAGAAGGCAAAAACCACGAGGTTAAGAGAATATTTGAGTTTGTTGGCTACGAAGTGAAGCAATTAGACAGGAAATCATACGCCGGCATCACATACAAAGGGCTCGAAAAAGGTCGCTACCGTCATCTTACCCGCAAAGAAGTTCTTTACCTGAAAAAACTTGTTGGAATTATTTAACTTTTCATTTATTTTAAATAAGTTGATTAGAAATATTTGGTGCAAATTATGAAATATATAATTTATACTATTACTATATTGTTGTTCTTTTTTGCTGGTGTTCAGGCATATTCGCAGGACGAAAGCCTGCCGAAATCATCAACAACAGTTAAATACTACGAGCCAAACGTTCCCAAAGAGCTCCACACAAAGATTTCAGACTTTTTCAAACTGATAATTCAGGCTCGCTACGAAGATGCTTACCGTCAATTGCTGCAAGGCAGTCCGCTTATGCGAAAAGAAAAAGAAATCAACAGACTGATTGAGCAGACAGAGAAAGCAACACAAATTTACGGAGCTATGCGTGGCTTCGAGGCAGTCGATAGCGAGGTTGCCTCGAACTCTATGATAAAATGCCGTTATTTAGGATTGCACACACTATACCCAATGAGATGGATTTTCACTTATTACAATTCACCTGAAAACGGTTGGGTAATAATAAATATTAAATTCGACGACCAGAGCGATTTCTATTTCAGAAAAGATTAGCGGTTTGCGAGAATTTTTTCTACTTCCTGAAGTTGCTCAAGAGTATTTACGCCTTGAATTTCCTCGAATGAAGCACAATTGCAAGCAACAACTTTTTTGCCTTGTTGCTTGATTATTTCAATAATGTCAGTCAGATAGTACTCTTTTTGTGCATTGTTTTGCTTGATGTTATCGAGAGCAGGAAAAAGCAGTCCGGTATTGAGAAAATAAATTCCACTGTTGATTTCATTTATAGCTTTTTCCTGTGAAGTTGCGTCTTTTTCTTCTTTGATGCGGATGAATTCACCGACGGCGGAGCGAACAATTCGTCCGTAGCCAGCCGGATTTGGAGCAATTGCCGAAAGGACAGACAAATCAGCACTTGCGGCGCTATGTTCGGAGATGAATTTGTGCAATGTGTTGGGTTTGATAACGGGAGCGTCGCCGGCAAGGATAAGAACATCGGTATGCTCACCGATGAAAGGCTCAACTTGCTTAACAGCGTGTCCGGTGCCCAATTGCTCGTCCTGATGAACAAATTTAATTATATCGGCATAATTGCGATATTGCTCAGAAACGTAATGAATTACGAGTTCTTTTTTGTAGCCGATGATTAAATAAATTTGCTCTGGATGAAGTTGCAGAGCCGTATCCAAAACATAAGCAATAAGCGGTTTTTGGTTTGCTTGTGCTAAAACTTTTGGGGTGTCGGGGTTGTTCATTCGGGTGCCTTTGCCGGCAGCAAGTATAATAACTGAAAATTTCGGCATCTACATAATACCTGGGTTTGTAACACTTTTGATGTTATTATCTTCATCGACAAGCACAACAGTAGGCTTGTGGTTTGGAATTTCCTCGTTGGTCAGATGGCAGTAGCTGATGATGATGATAAGGTCGCCAACCTGCCCTTTGCGAGCTGCTGCACCGTTCAGGCAAATTGTGCCGCTGCCGGGTTCGCCGGGTATCACGTATGTTTCGAAGCGTTCACCGTTGTTGATATTGACAACAGAGACTTTTTCGAATAGAGCAATATCGGCTGCTTTCAGTAGTTCGGTATCCACTGTTAGGCTGCCTTCGTAGTGAAGTTCAGCCTGAGTGATTTTTGCTCTGTGTATCTTTGATTTTAAGAATATTCTTTCCATTTCTTCAACCAAATCAAAATTCAGAATACAAAATTAATAAATTTTTAGTTAATTTAATAACTTGTATTATTAACTATTTACTGTGATTTTTATTTTAATTAGAGAAATGTCTGATTATTTACATTAATTTTCAAAGTACTGTAACTATTGAATAAATCAATGTGTAATTATATTAAATTCAATGTTTAATAATTTTTGTATTTAATTTTTATGAAAAATTATTTTATCAAGCTAACGCTGGCACTGACGCTTTTCGCAATTCAACTTCAGGCTAAACCAATCACGATAAACACTGCAAATCAGGTAGCAGAAAACTTTTTCTTACGGGCAGAACTCTCGACACAATCTGCTAACCAGATACAGTTGGTATATGTTGCAAAGGACGAGGCGGCAGCGACCAAAGATGTGTCAGCAGAACCGTATTATTATGTTTATTCATCGAAAAAAAATTCATTTGTAATTGTTTCAGGCGATGATGCAGCACTTCCGGTGTTGGGGTTCTCGTTAGATTCAGAGTTTGACCCAAATTTTATTCCACCAAATGTAGAGTATTGGCTGAATTATTACAAAGAGCAAATAAGATACGCACGCGAAAATAACATACAAACGACAGCTTCGACTGCGAAAGAATGGGCAAAGGTGCTTTCCGGTGGTTACGACTTTGTAACAGGCACACCGGATGCAGTATCTTCGCTTACAAGAACAAAGTGGAATCAGGCTCCGTTTTATAATGATTTTTGCCCATACGACGATAGCCGTCAAGCCCGAACAGTGGCTGGGTGCGTAGCGATTGCAATGGCACAAGTTATGAAATACTGGGATTATCCTACATCGGGAAGAGGTTCGCATTCATACAATCACTATAAGTTGGGGACTATCTCGGCAAGTTTCGATGAAATGGAAATTAACTGGAAGTCGTTTCCAAATCAGGTATATACAAAGAACGAAGAGCTGGCATATGCAATATTTTTGATTGGAGTAAGTGTGGAAATGCGTTACGGAGTTGACGCAAGCGGTGCGTATGTGATTTCGAAATCATCGCCAAAAACGCATTGTTCAGAATACGCAATGAAAACTTACTGGAAATACGACCCAAATTTAATTGTGGGAATTCGCAAAAGCGATACGACAGATGCTGAATGGACTAATATTATAAAAAGAGAACTCAATAGCGGCAGACCGGTTATTTACACCGGTGCAGGTCAGGAAGGCGGGCACGCGTGGGTGTGCGATGGCTATCGCGAAGACAATTATTTCTCGATGAACTGGGGTTGGGGCGGTGCATATAATGGATATTATCTGCTTTCTGCATTAAGTCCCGGAACAGGCGGTATTGGAAGCGGTTCGGGCACATTCAATGAAAATCAGGAAATATTATACGGAATGCAACCAATCAAGGAGAATAGTTCTATAATTACAATTTCGGGGAATGCAAATTTCGACCAGGCACCTGTTGGAGTAAAAGTTCAGAAAACACTCTATGTGAATAATTTGGGGAGCAAGCCATTTACTATTACAGCTGCAACTGTGCCTCAATCATACGAACTTGCAACTCAACTTCCGATAACTGTGGAAGCTGGCAGTTCAGCAGAGCTGTTGATTAATTTCACACCAAGATATGCTACAAGCTATTCAGGGAATTTAGTATTGACAACAAATGCTGATTTTGGCAACTATACAATAAACTTACGCGGGATAGGAGTTTCTAATTCATCTGTTGTGGACGAAAATATTAACTTAGATGTATATCCGAACCCAGCAAGCAACTATATTTATGTTAGTGCTGATGGGGATGTTTCGGGCATAGAGATAATTGATTTGCTTGGGAACAAACTCATTGGAATAGACGCAATGAAACTAAACAAAGCCGTTGATGTTTCGAATTTGCCTTCGGGTGTATATTCTTTGAGAGTGGCAACAAGCAAAGGTAGTTTAAAAACTAAACAAATTTTAATATTCAGATAGCAGACAAAAATAGGACAGTGGTTTTTGAAGGAGTCCATAAGCCGTGAGTTTCAACTGAACTTACGGTTTTTTTTTATCGCTAAATAATGCTACTGAAAAAAAATATTTGAAATATTAATGAGAATATATTAATTTTAGAACTATGAGGGCGACAACATTAATAGCGAATGCAAACATTACCTGCCGCGGAACAATTCGCGGAGGTTCTTTCCTTTCTCTTTGTCGCTTCAAAAGAGACCTTATGCTCACCATAAAACTTTCCGCCGGAATACCCTTATAATTAAAGAACAACAGAAAAATAAGATTATTTCTTATTTTTTATTATTTTTGCTTATATCACGTGTTCTTTAATATTCAGGAGTATTTTTATATGGGGTATTTTCCACAAATTTACGTTGAACCTACAAAGGCATTAGAAGAATTAAGAAACTATATTTTAGCGGACGGTTTTGATTTTATACTTGATTTGGAAAAAAGCCGTGGCACATTGCTTCTGGAAGCCCGCACAGGCAAACCATTTATTGACTTTTTCACTTGCTTTGCGTCTATGCCGATTGGGATGAACCACCCAAAAATGATGGAGGAAGGCTTTATTAATTATATCGGCAGAATTGCTGTAAACAAAATCGCAAATTCAGATATTTATACAGACGCAATGGCAACCTTTGTCAAAACATTCTTTGAATATGCGGTTCCGGATTATTTCAAATATTCGTTTTTTATCGAAGGCGGAGCTCTTGCGGTAACAAACGCATTGAAAGTTGCATTCGACTGGAAAGTGCAGAAAAATTTCCGTAAAGGTTATCAGAGGGAAGTTGGAACAAAGGTTCTTCATTTCAAGGAAGCATTCCACGGACGCGATGGATACACAATGTCGCTTACGAATACAGACCCGGTCAAGATAAAGTATTTTCCTAAGTTCGATTGGCCCAGAGTAACAAATCCGAAAATCACTTTTCCGCTTAACGATGAAAATTTAGAAAAAGTGATAGCATTGGAACGTCAGTCTATCGACGAAATAAAGAAGGCATTCAAAGATAATCCGGACGATATAGCTGCAATTATTATAGAACCAATCCAAGGCGAAGGCGGAGATAATCACTTCCGTCCGGAATTCTTGCAGCAATTGCGGGTGCTTGCCGACGAAAACGAAGCTTTGCTTATTTTCGACGAAGTGCAGACAGGAGTCGGGCTAACCGGCACTATGTGGGCTCACGAGCAACTGGGAGCCAAACCCGATATTATGGCGTTCGGCAAGAAAATGCAGGTGTGCGGTATTGTCGTAACAGACAGAGTGGACGAAATCGATACGAACGTTTTCAAAGTATCGAGCAGAATTAATTCAACCTGGGGTGGCAATCTTGTCGATATGGTTCGTGCAACACGCTACCTTGAAATAATTCACGACGAAAAATTAGTTCAGAATGCTGCTGAACGGGGCGCAGAACTTTTTGATAAATTACAAGATTTGAAAAATGAGTTTCCTGAATATATATCAAATGTCCGTCATCGTGGATTGTTCGCTGCGTTTGATTTCGACAATGCAGAGAATAGAACACGGTTTACTCGCAAATGTTTCGACGAAGGCTTGATTATTTTGCCGTGTGGCGAAAAATCTGTTCGGTTCAGACCGCCGCTGAACATAACAAGCGAGCAAATTAAAGAAGGGCTTGAAGTTATTCGCAAAGTAATGAAAGAATTATAGATATTTAAGATTTTTTATTACGACGAACGGTATATTGGCAAACTTAACCATTGTCGTAAGATGCTTGAATTAGCATCCTCATCCCCGAGCAATATACCGTTCGTCTTTTTTTATTCTCTTCCTTTTGCTTCCTGCAACACTAAACTTTCCAAAGATAAACTATTTTGAGGAAACAAGTAAATTAATATCGACAGAAACATAAGTCCAGTGTTTTCAAGTAATTTTGGAAGTCCAACTGTTTGCTTGGCAATTTGCGAGTAGCATCCGCAATTAATATCCAGTCCTCTTGCCCAAGCAGTGGCAACCATAATATTGAAGAGCAGCAGCAATACAAAAATTACAGTTGCATTTGCCCGCAAACGCACACCAAGAATAAGCAATACTCCGCAAATCAGCTCAATCCAGGGGAGCACAATTGCAACTGAATTTATTAATATTTCAGGTAGCATACGATAGTTTGCAATTTCCTTTGCAAATAGATTGGGGTCGGTGATTTTACCAACGCCAACTACGATGAACATTGCTCCTACGATCAATCGAGCAATGAAGATGAAATATTCGTTTCCGAGAATTGATTTCATAATCTGTTCAAAAAAAATTACATAAAGAACAAACGAAAGAGCAATCAAAAAATTCTTTCTTTCAGAAAATTAACAATTTCGTCAGAATTATCAGAGAAAAAAAGACTGCGATAAGTGTTTTCCCAAAGAAAGCCTTCGTCGAAAGTATGGCGAAGGAAATCGATTAATTTATTATAAAAGTTATTAATGTTGTAGAAAGCAAGTGGCTTATTTATAAAGTTCAATTGATTAAGCACAATGATTTCAAAGAATTCTTCCATTGTGCCGACTGCTCCGGGCAAAGCAACAAACCCCGAGGCATATTCGCTCATTAAAGCTTTGCGTTGGTGCATTGTTTCGACAACGTGAAGCTTAGTTAAATTGTTGTGTCCGACTTCCATTTCAAGCAATTTATTGGGGATAACTCCAACAACTTCAGCACCGCAATCGAGCATTTCGTCGGCAACAGCGCCCATTATACCAACGGCACCACCTCCATAAACTAAGCCGAAGCCGGCTTGAGCTAATTTTCGGGCGAATTTTCTCGCTTCTGTTTCATAAATCGGATTGTTCCCTTTCGACGAGCCACAGTAAACAGCGATATAGTGCATCAGCAGCCGCTCCTACCAGTCAGAACAACAGCAATGGTTCTTGCAACGATATAAATATCTAAAAACATAGACCAGTTCCGAATATAATAAACGTCCATCTGGTTGCGTTCCTCGAAACTCGAATTATTACGGTCGGTAACCTGCCAGAGCCCGGAGATGCCGGGTTTCACCTTCAAAATCATTTCATCGTGTCCGTTCATTTTGATTTTTTCCCAAGGAATATAGGCTCGCGGACCGATTAAACTCATATCGCCTTTAATCACGTTCCAGAATTGGGGAAGCTCGTCGAGAGAATATTTACGGAGGAATTTTCCGACGCGGGTAAGTCGGGGGTCGTCTTTGAGCTTGTGGTAAATTTCGTATTCTTTTTGCAGTTTTGGATTGGAGCTGAGAATAGTTGAAAGGCGTTCTTCTGCATCATTGTGCATAGTGCGGAATTTAATAATGTTAAAACGGGTGTCGTTTATACCCATTCTTTCTTGTTTGAAAAGCACTTTGCCGCGGGAATCGATTTTGACAAGCAAAGCAATAACGAGCATCAAAGGAGCCGAGAGCAGAAGCAACAGAGAGCCGAGCACAATATCAAACATACGTTTCATAAATCGTGCAGAAGACGAAAGCAATTTTTGCTGCAATTCCAGTCCTAAAAAACCACCGAAATCACGGACAGACACCCACAGGCTCGATAGCCCGAACAAATCCGGGATAATCGTTGTATGGGCAAAGAATTTCGAATATTTATTTATAATTTCTTTCTGCCGTTCAACATTAACACGCGGCATAGCGATAATTGCGTGCTCGTTGCAGAGGCGTTGGGAAAGGTCGGGTATAATATCCAGCCCACCTATAACTGGGACGCCGTGAATATAACCCCAGCGGTCCACGTCGTCATCGACAGCAACAATCGGACGCAAACCGAGCTGCTTTTGTTTGATAAGCGAGCCAATAACGCGTTCGCCGGCGCGTCCGGCACCAATTACAACAACCGGGATACCCCACCAGGAACGCTTCGATGCCAATTTCCGAACAATCGAGCGACCAACGGGGACTAATGCCAACGCTACAAAATACGAGGCAAATACAGAAATACGAAACTGACTATCAATTCCTTCGGCAAGATAGCTCAAGAGGAAGAAAATAATATACGCTATAGTCGTGCTATATGTGATTGAGCGAAGCTCTTCGATTATGTCGATACCAAATCCGGGATAAAGCCCTCGCAAAGCATAAGCAATCGGGAAAAAGGGAAGCGAAAGGCAAAGCAGATAGATGTGATTCCAGGAAATAGTGAACTCATCAACGGCTAAAGCCGATACTGCAAATGAAGCGAGAATTGAAAACGTTAGCATCGAAATATCGGACAGCAGAAACAATATAGTAGCAAGAACTTTACGTAAAATAGTGTTTTTGCCAAACGAGTAGTTTATTGCTTCATTCTTTAGTAACTTCGTTAGCTCTATGAGAGTTAATGTTTCCATCCAATAGAGAAATCTAATTTAATTTATACTTTACAAGCATTTAACAATTTATTAAATTACTATTATTTTACTAATTCAACAAATAAATTTGAAAACTCTTTTGTTTACAATAACAAGCGAAACTATGTGAAATTACGTTGCTTAATAAAAATTAATTTTATTATTTCCATAATAATTAATATAATTCGTTTATTACAGTTGAATATTCTCAAAAAAATATATGAAATTACTCCGATTAGTTTTCTTTACATTTGTAATTCTAATTGCAGGAAACCAGTTGCTCTTTTGCAACAATGATTTAGAAAGTTTGATTTCGCAGATAAAAAACGAGAAAAATCCAAAAGTACGACTTGAAAAATATTTTAAGTTGATTCAGGAGCAAATGGATTTAGTGAATTCAGACATTTTGCTGAACACTGAAATTGCTTATAAATTAGCAGATTCTCTTAAAATACCACATCTATACGCAAAAGCATTATATTACAGGGGAATAGTCTGGCGAATCTGGAGCGATGCGAATAAGTCCTTAGAGTATTCTTTCTCGGCTCTGAAAATTTACGAAGAGCTGAACGATAAGCGGAATTATGCCGAAACTATGCGAACCATAGCTGAAACATATCGTTCGCTGAGTTTTCATGATTTGGCTGTGCAGAGTGCTCTCAAAGCCGAAGAAATATTTTTGAAGCTAAACGATACATTAGGATTGGCGCAAACGTATAACCGTCTGGCTGCAATAATGTTTGAAAAATTAAATAATAAATACAGTTATTCTAGTCATAAATTCGGTTTGTTCAGAGGAGACGGGACAGGAGAAAGATCACCGGATAAATTTTATAAAACTATTGCGAAAGACAAAGAAGTGAAAATGGCTTATGATTCGTTGATAAAATATATCGATCTGGCGTATCATTATGCGAAATTTTCTAAATCAAAGGCATTATTTGTAAACACTTCGCAAATCGAAAGTGCTTTGTTTGTTATTATAGGTAATCGGAGACAGGCAATTGAACTGTTGAATAAAGCTCTGGAAGTAGCGAAAAAGGAAGATTATAAAATGTATCTGCCTTTGCTTTATGCTTCGCTTGCAGCTGCATACACTGACGAAAAAGACTACGCCAAGGCTCTCGAATACTCCAAATTAGAAAAAGAAATCAGCGACAAAACAAATATCCTGATTTATAAAGCTATGTCAGCAATTTCTTTTTTTTCAATCTATTCATTAATGGGAGACTATAAAACTGCAATTGCTTATCTGCACGAATATCAAGGTTATATTAGCAAACATACAAGCAACCAATTAGACGCTCGCTTGCGTGTTATTGAATATCAACATAACTTAGCCAGAAAAGAGCAGGAGCTACGAAGTAGTAAGAAAATAACAATAGTTATTGTCGTTTCATTTATTTTGATACTTTCTATTATCGTAATCTCATTGATTGCATTGGCTCGGAGAAACAGAGAAATTTCGAAGCTTAATAACATACTAATTGAAAACAATATTATCGTAAAGGAACAGAAAGATCAATTAGAAATTGCAAATGCAGAGAAAGACAAGTTCTTTTCGATCGTTGCCCACGATTTGAAAAACCCTGTCGGGAGCTTTCGGATGACGACAAATTTATTGCGGGATTCTTTTGAAGATCTCACTCAGGAAGAAGCGAAAGAAATGGTAGGTATGCTTAAAGAATCATCGGATAGTCTGTTCAGTTTGCTTGAGAATCTGCTCGAATGGTCGCGTGCGCAGCGTGGGAAAATCAATTTTATCCCCGTCGAAACAGATATGAAACAACTTATCGAGATGACTTGCTTTGTGCTGAAACATCAGGCAGCAGTAAAAAATATTTCATTAAATTGTGAAATTCCTGAAAATTACTATGTTGTTTTGGACCCGAATCTTGTAACAACAGTTGTGCGAAACTTAATGTCCAATGCTATAAAATTCACTCCCGAAGGTGGCTCTGTTTCTGTTGGTATAAAAGAGGAAACAAGCGAACACGTTACATTCTTTGTTTCCGACACAGGAGTTGGAATTCCACAGGAAAATATTGAAAAGATCTTTCGCATAGATTCGCAGGTTACGACCTTAGGAACAAACCAGGAGAAAGGCACCGGGCTTGGGCTTATCCTATGCAAAGAGTTCATCAATCTGCACAATGGAGATATTTGGGTGGAAAGTCAGGTTGGCAAAGGCACTACTTTTTATATTAAAATTCCCAGAAACATTACTCCTGTTGTAACAAACGACGAAATAATTGTATAAAAAAATTACACTACATTAAATCAATTCGTTCCGAAACACAAATCGCGACTTGGGCGTAAATAGTGTGAGAAAAGTCAAATTACGATTGTATTGGCAACAGAAATAAGTCGTATTTCTTTTAATTATTTCTTTCGATGAATTGGTTCAGCTTTCGGGCGAAACTTTTGGGTTCTGAATTTTTGAAGCGGGAATGTTCCGAAAATGTAGAATAAAAGCGGTTGGAGCATTCAGGAAATATGAGAATTTCTTGCTTGTAGTTTGAAATATCAAAATAAGCACCTAAGAGATAACCTAATGCAACAGACAGCGGGAAAATCAGCCAATCAGTAGTGGTAATTTTATTGTTTTGTTTGTATTGCGCAGCCAGCAGCCCACCACCTAACAGAGCTCCAATTGCAGAAAATTTTATGCGTTCGGTGAACTTTGCAGGTTGTTCCAATAATTTTACGTAATCAATCTGGTTGCATCGGAGGATCAGCAGGCTATCGAATTTGCGAGAAAGTTCTCTGTTGTCAGCAAATGGAGTGGTTGCCAGGACAAGCAGACTATCACGGACGGCAATGAGTTCGCCGTAGTAAAGGCTGTCGAACTTAGTTTTCACATAAGCCAGCCGGCCAAAATCGGCAAAAGAAATCTGAGGCAGAAGAAAAACAAGAATGAGGAGAAAAATTTTCCGCATCTTACTTCTCACGCGATAGTGCGAGTTGCCCGCAAGCGGCTTCGATGTCGCGACCGAATGAATCCCGGACGATTACAGCAATTTTGTGCGAACGCAGATAATCGGCAATTCTTGCAACTCGTTCGGGTGGTGATGGTTTCAACTCGAAAGAAACTCCCTGCGGTTTGGTGAACGAAATATCGTTGAACGGTATAAAATTCACTCTCGATGGCACTCTTTGAGCAATTTTGCGAAGGCGTTCGGCGTCTTCTGCGGAGTCGTTTATTCCGTCGAATGGAATATATTCGTAAGTGATTTTCATTTTTGTGTGGCGGTAGTAATATTCAACTGCGTCCATAAGTGAAGATAAATCGAAAGATTGAGCAATTGGCATAATTTTGTTCCGCGTGCCGTTGGTGGTTGCGTGCAGAGAAATTGCAAGCTTCGGAGGGAACTTGCTGTGGGCAAGCTCGCGAATACGTGGAGCAATTCCCGAAGTCGATAAAGTAATTTTTCTGCGGCTTATCACTTTGGTTTTTTCGTCGGCAAGCAAAGATATAGCACGGACGACGTTTTCGTAATTTAGCAAGGGCTCGCCCATTCCCATAAGCACAATGTTGTTGATTTTTGTGCCTAATTCCTGCTCGACAATGAAAATCTGGTCAATTATTTCCGATGGCGACAGGTTTTTCTTGAAGCCGAGCGTTCCGGTAGCACAGAAGGCACATCCTACGGGGCAGCCGGACATTGTTGATATGCACAATGTGGAGCGCTCCACTTCTCCGTCGTCGTTTGCCCAGGGCATATAAACAGCCTCGATAAATTTGCGGTCGGCAAGCGAAAACAGGAATTTAACCGAGCCATCGGCTGAGACGCGTTTTTCTTCCAACGAGATTGAAGTAATATCGAATACTTCGGCAAGCATTTTTCGCAAGTGTTTCGGCAGCTGGGTCATTTGGCTGAAATCCGTTGCCCGATTAACGAAAATCTCGTGGAGAATTTGGTCGGCACGATATTTTTCTTCGCCGGCGGCTTGCAGATAATCGACGAGTTCGTCGTATGCAAGGCTTTTTATTTGCTTTTTTACCGAAGGCTTAATTTGAAATCTATTTTCAGAGTATTCAAACATATTTGCACCATTTTATTTTTAGAAACGAATAAGTTAAGAATTTATTAAGAGTTAATAATTATTCTGAAAATTAGAAACAGGCTGATTCCTGAATTGCTTCTTTTTTTCAGATGAGAGAAGAATAATGGATTTTACAAAAAAATCAGGTGCAAACAGGTATCAAAATGATTTATAAAAAACTAAAAATATGTAAATTTTACTTGAAAAATATGTAAATATTACTTATTTTGAATTGCAAAGATTAGTCTATTTGGAGGATAAAATGAAAGAGGAAGTGGTTCGACAAATTCGCCTGGAAGAACTTCCGGATAATTTGAGTATGCTCGCAGAATATTGCGGGATCGAGGCAGTGCAAAAAATGCTGCTCAATCTCAATGGGGGAATGTTCTATATCCCGCGTATCTCTCATCTTGATAAGTTCGTTGAGAGATATATAAAGGAAAATTGGGAGAAACCGAACAGTTGTCTGGCAAAGGATTTGAATGTTTCGCTGGTTCACGTTCGGCGGATGCGAAAAAAGATAACCGAAGAGAGGCGAGCCGAAAAGAAATTGCTAAAATGCGTATAATTTCATAAATTAATTCGATGGAAAACGATTACCTGAAAAATATCGGACAGCGTCTTCGGTTTGTAAGAAGCATTTTCAACGAAGGCAAGAAGCTGAGCACTGAGCAGTTTGCTCACTTGCTTGGGGAAAGCCGCGACAATATAGCCAACTACGAACATGCCCGGGCGTCTATTCCAGCAAGAGTGCTAATAGAGCTGTACAAGCGAGGTATTAATCCAACGTGGGTGCTTACGGGCGATGGTGATGTGTTTGCAAATAATTTGCCGGGCAAACAAAGACGCAAGCTAATGAAAGAACGCGGAATAGACATAAGCGAAATCAAAGAATTAGCAAAAGTTGAGTTCGAAGAACATAAAGAAGTGAAGGTGCTAAAAGTTGCTGCAGGAAAAATCAAAAATAGAGGCACTTAGCAACTACGAGCTGTATTTGCTTGTCCGGAAATGCATTGTTTATGAATATTTTAAAAAGAAGCCATACAAAAACCGCAACCTGATTATGGACACTGCCACTGAACGCGACAAGCGAATTGTTTCGTTTGCACTGAAGGACGCAATGCTTACAATTAATTCAGTGAGATTTGGTATGAGAGAGCTATTTGTAGCAGACATCAAACGCATAGATTTGATGACTGCAGAAGAAATCAATGAACTAATTCAGAAAATCGGAGCATCCCGCAGGCAGCCCGTTGTTTCGGATGAACTTGTTGAAAAGCGGACATTGCTTGATATTGTTGGAATTTCGAGCGAGAACCTAATTATATGTTCAGTCGATGGTGCATCGATGACTGGAGTAATCGAGCCGGGCGATATTATCTTTGTCGATACGGCAGAAAAGCCGGCAAACAACAAAATTGTGGTAGTCAATATTGACGGTAACCTGCTTGTAAAGCGTTTTGTGCAGGAAAACGGAAGCGTCTGGCTGTATTCGGACAATCCGGCGTTCGAACCAATAAAAGTGAGCGAAGGCTACACATTCGAAATTTTTGGAGTTGTCAAAAGAATTATGCGATCTGTTTAAAAAATACTTGCAAGTTCAATAAATAATTATTAGTTTTGTAATGAATTTGCCCTGTGGTGTAATTGGCAACACGTCTGACTCTGGATCAGAAAAGTCCAGGTTCGAGCCCTGGCGGGGCAGCTAATCATCCAAAGAATCGTAAATATTCAGGTAGCTTTGATAACGTTCAAAGCTAATTTTATTTTTATCGACAGCCAGTTTTACACTGCAGCCGGGCTCGTGAGTGTGAGTGCACGCAGCGAATTTGCAATCATTGATATATTGGCGGAAGTCCGGAAACAGCAAACAAAGTTCATCTTTTGAAACATCCCACAATGCATATTCACGAAGCCCGGGTGTGTCGGTTAAGTAGCCACCGAAAGGAAGTTCGAAGCGTCGGACAATACTTGTTGTGTGGCGACCTTTGCCGCTCCATTCGCTGACATCAGCGATGCGTTGCACCTCGCTACCGAAAATATTATTAATTAATGAGGATTTGCCGACGCCGCTCATCCCGACAATTACAGTGTCTTTGCCTTTGATGAATGAATAGAGCTCGTCCAATGCGTAATTTTCAGAAACCGAAATAGGAAACAATGGAATTTGCAATGCTCTGTATGGGTCGAACATATCGGCTACTTCGCCGAAATCAACTAAATCAATTTTGTTTATGCAAATGATGGGCTCTAATTTGCCGAGCTCGGCGGCTACAAGAATTCTATCGATGAGACGCAAATTGATTAATGGTTCATCAATAGACATAAAAATAAGCAGATGAGAATTGTTGGAGGAAATAACGTGCTCACGGTTTGGGTTTGCCGGGTCGCGACGGGAAAGTTTTGTTTTACGTTCCTCAACCTGAAAAATAAGTCCGCTTTGCTCGTTCGATGAACTATCATCGATGGTGAAACAAACATAATCGCCGCAAGCGATAAGGTTAGAAAATTTATGTGGCGAGGAAATTCGTCCGGCAGCAAAACACGAATAGAGAGTTTTAGTGTGAAGTTCTTCGACAACGTAGTATTTGGGTTTGACCTCGACGACACGCCCTTGCAGGAAATTATCAACATTTTTAGGAGCATCTTTGAGAAGAGTTTTTCTGAAAGTTTTGCTTTTTCTGATGTATTCTTTTTTCTGTTCGTCAAAATTTTGCTTGTATTTCATAAAAAATGCTTTTTATTTTCAAAATTTATGTTTTATTTTGTAATAGTCAAAGTATTATTAATAATTACAAGTTAGCAAATATATAAACAACCAGCAAATAAATAAAGGAAAGTGTATGGAAAAAAATTTCCTAATTGGCACAACAACGGCAATAGTAACTCCATTCAAAAGCGATTTATCGATTGATTACGACAGATTTAAGAGGTTGCTCGATTTTCAGTTGGAAAATGGGGTGAAAAACATTTGCGTTTGCGGTTCGACGGGCGAATCTGCAACAATGACAGCAAAAGAAAAGTTGTCTTTGATTGTTGCAGCAGTGGAGCACGTTGGCAAAGACGCAACAATTATTGCTGGAACCGGCAGCAATGATACTCGTGCGACAATTGACCTGACGATTTTGGCTAAGGAATCAGGAGCCGATGCAGCCTTGCTTGTTGCACCATACTACAACAAGCCAAGCCAGGAAGGACTGTTTCAACATTATGCAGCAATTGCTGAAAATGTAGATATGCCTTTGATTATCTACAATGTGCCGTCGCGTTCGGGTGTGAATATTTCTGCTGAAACACAAATTAAACTTGCTAAAAGCTACAAAAACATAGTTGCCACAAAAGAAGCATCGGGCGATTTAGACCAAATTTCTGAAATAATAAAATATGCACCGGGCAAGTTTACAGTGCTTGCCGGCGATGATTCGCTTGCAGTGCCAACAATTTTGTTTGGTGGGAAAGGCGTTGTTTCGGTGATTTCGAACTATGCACCGAAAATTTTCTCGCAAATGGTAAATTTAGCTCTCGATGGCGACTATCAGAGCGCGATGAATATACACTATGATTTGCTTGATTTGTTTGCTTTGAACTTTGTCGAAACAAATCCAATTCCGGTGAAAGCCGCGCTTGTGCTAATGGGAATGATAGAGGAATATTACAGATTGCCGTTAATTCCAATGCGTCCCGAGAACAAGAAACTATTGCAAAAAGCTCTGAAAAAACATAAGTTAGTAAAATAATAAACTATCAGATAGATTTTGTTGCTAACTGCTTGCAAGCTTTTGCAAGCAGTTTTTATTTGTTGAAGATTATTTTTTCCAAAGCCGACAGGCAATTTGCAGAATGACGGTTCAGATCGAAACTGTCGGGCAATTTTGTATAATGAATTTTTAAAGTAACAAATTTGCTCTGGTCGGCTGGAACCGAGAAAAAATAGGAGAGGCTGTCGGTTTCGGCGAATTCCCGCGACTGGTAATAGCCCGGATATTTCTTGAATTCATAGACATTTTCATTATAATAATTCGATTGAAAATTTTGAAAATCGTTGGAAGAAAAATCAGTCTGAATTGAAACAGATTTAACTGTTTTTTTGCGTAGGGCGTTAGCAGCAATTTCATCTACATTCCGGGAAAAGTAGCCCCACTTATATAAGCCAAAAGAGATAATAAGTAGTGCCGCAATTAATGAAAATAATTTTGAATCGAGTATTTTTGTAATGATTATTTTCATAATTTTACAAATAAAATTATTACAAAATCAAAACGTAATTAAAACAAATATATTAAAATAATAAAAGGAAATAATATGAGCAGCGACAAAATTACAACTGTAAATCCTCACAATGGTGAAGTCATCAAAGATTACAGCAAGCACACACGTAATGAAATCGAGCGAATTATTTCAACAGCGACGAAACGTCAGATAGAATGGGCTCGCCGCCCGTTTTCGGCACGTGCTGAAATGTTTCTTGCTGTTGCCGATTTATTGCTGAAACGCAAGGAGCAATATGCTAAATTGATGGCTGAGGAAATGGGCAAGCCAATTTCGCAGGGACTTGCTGAAATCGAAAAGTGTGCGAAAGTGTGCAAATATTACGTAGAAAATTCCGAACGCTTCCTTTCGGACAAGAAAATCGAGACAGAAGCAAAAAAATCATATGTTACTTATAACCCGCTTGGGATAATACTTGGGATAATGCCGTGGAACTTTCCGTTCTGGCAGGTGTTTAGATTTGCTGTTCCGACCTTGATGGCAGGCAATGCAGTTCTTCTGAAGCATTCAAGCAATGTAATGGGATGTTCGCTTGCGATAGAGTATCTGTTGCTCGATGCAGGAATCCCGGAAAACGTATTTACATCGCTTGTTATTTCCGGCGACGAAGCAGAAGAACTGATTGGCAATATCAATGTTGCGGCAGTGTCGCTGACCGGAAGCACGGAAGTTGGTCGCAAAGTAACGGCTGTTGCCGGGAAATATATGAAAAAGTGCGTAATGGAACTTGGCGGTAGCGACCCGTATTTAGTACTGAAAGATGCAAATATCGACAAAGCGGCAAAGATTTGCGCTGCTGCTCGCCTTGTAAATAGCGGGCAAAGCTGTATCGCTGCAAAAAGATTTATCGTCGAAGCAGAAGTTTACGACGAATTTCTGGAGAAGTTCACCCGCGAAATGCAATCATACAAAATGGGCAATCCGCTCGACAAAGATACAGAGATTGGTCCGCAAGCAAGAGCAGACTTACGCGATGAATTGCATTCCTTGGTAACAAAAACCCTTGATTTTGGGGCGAAGCTGCATCTTGGAGGCGAAATTCCAGAAGGCGAAGGTTTCTATTATCCTGCAACTATTGTTACAGGTGCAATGCCGGGAATGCCAATTTTCGACCAGGAAACATTCGGACCGGTTGCGGCAGTAACGCGTGCAGAACGAGAAGATTTAGCTATTTCTCTATGCAACTTTACAAATTTTGGTTTGGGAGCTGCTGTATTTACCGAAGATATGGAAAAAGCTGAGTATTTAGCTAAAAATGTGCTAAATGCCGGCACAGTTTATGTAAACGGGCAAGTGAAAAGCGACCCACGTTTGCCGTTTGGCGGTATCAAAGAATCTGGCTACGGCAGAGAACTTTCCGAAGAAGGTATTAAAGAGTTTGTTAATATAAAAACTGTTGTTGTAGAGTAATAAGAAAGAACTTACACTAACAAAAAAGGCTGCCACAACATCGGAGGCAGCCTTTTCTGTTTCTTGAGCCGGAATTATTTTACACCAACGCTGTTTAAATAATCACCGAATTGCCTATCTGACGAGAGAATATGATTATTCAACCACGAACGTAGGAAGTTGAGAGTAGGAACGCTAATTGTTGCCTGACCGGATTTGAACTTTTCGTAAAGTTCTTTTGCCTGACGTGTAAGGTCTGAATGCTCAACTTTGTGGAATTCTGCTTTAGGATAATTATACTGTCCCATTAATTGTTCTTCGTGCGAAAAATGTTCGACAGTGTAATTGAGCAGATCGTTGAACACATCGTTAAGCACTTCGTTGCCTTTGCCGTCGCTCATAGCATCGAAGAGAGTGTTTACAATATCGATAAGCTTCTGGTGCTGCGAGTCGATTGAATCGACATTAACTTTCAGGCTGTCGTTCCAGTTAATAAATGCCATTTTTCCCCTTTTTGAAAATTCTACATTGTAAATATATTAGTTTTATAGTGAATTAAAAAACACAAAACGATTAAAAAATTTTAATGCTTTTGGATGGTATGTAAAGGAAAAAGCTTAAAGACGCGTTGCTTGCAGGTCGGGAAATCACGGACTGAATTATTTTTGCACCAGCCTTTCCTGAAATTTGTTAAAATAACATCGATTTTGATAAACTCACTTTATTATGTTTGTTAATAAATTTATTACTTTGTATATTTGTAGATTAGCATTGTAATTTCTTTTTTTTATGAATATTTATGGAGTTTCTATGGTAATCAAGCCTTTTGCAAATCAAGTTCCATTCGATTTCACATTGGAAGAAAACGTTCGCAAGCAAAAAGAAGCAATTGAATATGTTCGTAAACAATTAGGCAAAGAATATCCAAATATTGTTGGTGGAAAAGAAGTATTCACCGAACGCAAAACAAAATCGATTAATCCTGCAAATCACGAAGAACTGATAGGAACATTCCAGAAAGCCGGACAGAAAGAAGCCGAAGACGCTATGCAAGCAGCTCTGAAAGCATTCGAAACCTGGAAATATACATCACCGGAAGAAAGAGCGGCATATTTATTCAAAGCAGCCGAAGTGGTGCGTCAGCGCCGTTTTGAAATCAATGCGTGGATGATTTTGGAAGCTGGCAAAAACTTTGCCGAAGCCGATGCCGATACCTGCGAAGCAATCGATTTTCTTGAACTCTACGGACGCGAAGCTCTTCGCTACGGGCAGGACCAGCCATTAACACCTTATCCCGGCGAAATGAATAAATACTTCTACATTCCGCTTGGAGTTGGTATTTGCATCCCACCATGGAACTTCCCGTTTGCAATAATGGTTGGAATCACATCCGCTGCAATTGTAACTGGCAATACAGTGATTTTGAAGCCTTCGAGCGAAACACCGATGATGGCTTGGCTATTCCAGGATATTATGCACAAAGTTGGTTTGCCTGCCGGCGTACTTAATTATTTTGTCGCATCGGGCGCAGAAGCCGGTGATTATCTTGTGGATCATCCAAAAACACGCTTCATTTCATTTACAGGTTCGATGGAAGTTGGTTTGCGTATTATTGAACGTGCAGCAAAGACAAATCCGGGTCAAATTTGGATAAAACGCGTTGTTGCAGAAATGGGTGGCAAAGACACAATCGTTGTCGATAGCGAAGCGAATGTTGATGATGCTGTTGCAGGCGTTCTTGCTTCTGCATTCGGCTTCCAGGGACAAAAATGTTCGGCTTGCTCGCGTGCGGTTGTAGATGAAAAAGTGTATGATGAATTTGTTCAAAAACTGAAGGCTGGTGTTGAAAAAATCAAGCAGGGAATGCCTGAAGAAAATTACCAGATGGGTCCGGTTATCAGTGCAAGTGCAGAAAAATCAATTCTCAACTATATAGAAATTGGCAAGAAAGAAGGTAAACTGCTACATGGCGGGAATAAATTAGACAGACCCGGTTTCTTCATCGAGCCGACAATCATCATTGATGTGGATCCAATGGCTCGTATTTCGCAGGAAGAAATCTTCGGTCCGGTGCTTGCAGTAATTAAAGCCCGCGATTTTGATAACGCTTTGGAAATTGCAAACAACACAATTTACGGGCTCACTGGTGCAGTTTATTCAATGAACCGCGAAAAACTCAATCGCGCAACCCGTGAATTCCACGTAGGAAATCTCTATCTGAACCGTAAATGTACCGGTGCAATTGTCGATGTTCACCCGTTTGGCGGATTTAATATGAGCGGAACCGATTCGAAGGCTGGTAGCCGCGACTACTTAGCTTTGTTCTTGCAAGGCAAATCGGTAGCCGAAAAAATATAAAAATAATCTGTGTTTTGGATAATTTGGCGGGCACCGGTTGCCCGCTTTTTTTATTTGAATTAATTCAGTCGGAAATTGAGATTGCAGAACGATAGCAAATAGTTTCGGACGACTGGAAAGAATAATTGTGAATATTGATTTGCCGTTGTTTCTTTATTTTCTTTATTCCAAAATTTTAGATATTTTTGCACTAAAAAGGTTCAAACTATGGAAACTCTTTGGTCACCCTGGCGAAGCAAATATATAGGCACATTCAAAGACGAACAGGAGAAAAGCAAGGAAGAGTGTTTTCTGTGTGTTGCAGCAAGCGGCAAAAAGCCGGATAATGAAACTTATGTTGTTGCTCGCCGCAAGTATTGCTTCGCTGTTCTGAATTTATATCCATACAACAACGGACACACGCTTATTGCTCCATACAGACATATAGGAGATTTGACCGAGCTGAAGCAAGAGGAATTGAGCGAAATGTGTGTTTTGATGCAGGAGTGTGTTGCTGCATTGAAGGAAATATACGCTCCGCACGGATTTAATTTAGGCGCAAACCTTGGCAGGACTTCCGGCGCCGGATTGCCCGACCACCTGCATTTTCACGTTGTGCCCCGATGGTCTGGCGATACAAGCTTTATTTCTACAATTTCAGATACAAAAGTTGTGTCTATCGGCATCGAAGAGACTTACAACGATTTGAGCAAAATTCTCAGTTCAAAATGAAAGACATTGCACCACGAAAATCATTAGGTCAGAACTTTCTGAAGAACAAAAGCGTAGCATCGCGGATTGTTGCTTTGCTCGGGGATATTTCCGGCAAGCCTGTTCTGGAAATTGGTCCGGGAATGGGCGTGCTGACGGAATTTTTAGTCGGGCAAAAGCCATTGCTTACTCTTGTTGAATTGGACGCGAGGGCAATTGATTACCTTCACGAAAAATTCAGCAATAATTTGAAAATTATCCATTCAGATATATTAAATTTCGATATTAAGCGGCATTTCGAGGAGTGCAACGAAAAATTATTCGTAATTGGGAATATACCTTATAATATTTCGACAGAAATTTTCTTTTTGCTGTTTGAAAATGCAAAATATATCTCGAAAGCTGTGCTGACAGTGCAGAAAGAAGTTGCTTTGCGGGTAAGCAGCGGGCACGGAAGCCGTCAATATGGGATAACTTCGGTTGCTGCCAATTTAGTTTGCACTCCAAAAATTGCATTTGATATTGCGGCTGGTTCGTTCTTTCCGGCTCCGAAAGTAACTTCGTCG